>OHRZ01000214.1_pt1 | contig 23558 bp, 19 predicted proteins | sample 1578621 | NCBI WGS metagenome assembly OHRZ01 (sample SAMEA3879554, study PRJEB24766) | human gut metagenome | biome: human-associated habitat; feature: feces | place: USA | collected 1985/1987 | reverse complement strand
TACTAGAAATGTTGTAGATGGGGAAAAGCTAAATACTATTTTCTCAAAACTACTAATTTTTTATGAAAAAAACTTGTCTTTTGTGTTGTTTCTTTTTATTTTTGTAAAACTAAAATGAAGCAAATCACAATAAGGATTATTCCGTTGTGAAAACATTTAGGCGCTTGCCCATCGTCCTTTATCGGTGGGCTTTTTTATTGTTTTATGTTTTCTATAAATAAAAGATCCCCTCCAGAACTCATTCATTACAAATAGTTCCGGAGGGGATTAATTTTATCTATATCTTTAAGTGGTACGGATTATTTGTATTCGTCCCAGCTCTTGATAGCGATGTCGTCAATGCTCATAGAGCAGAAGGCATTGATGAATGCGCTTGCCAGACGGGCATTGGTTACCAGAGGAATGTTCAGGTCGACTGCGGCACGGCGAATCTTGTATCCGTTTTCCAACTCGGTAGGAGTGAGGTCACGCGGAATGTTTACCACCATGTCGATTTCTTTCTTGTGCAGCATTTCCAGTGCCTGAGGCTGACCTTCTTCGCTTGGCCAGTATACGCGGGTGTTTTCCACTCCGTTTTCTGCTAGGAACTTAGAAGAACCGCCGGTAGCGAAGATGTTGTAACCTTTGGCCTTGAGGGCGCGCGCTGCCTGAAGCAAATCTACTTTCTGTTTCAGTGTACCGGTAGACATCAGGACGTTCTTTTCCGGAATGCGGTAGCCTACAGACAGCATGGCTTTCAGTACGGCACATGAAGTGTCGTCGCCGATACAGCCAACTTCACCTGTAGAAGCCATGTCTACACCCAGTACAGGGTCGGCCTTCTGCAAACGGTTGAACGAGAACTGGCTGGCCTTGATACCTACGTAGTCGAGGTCGAAGAGGTTCTTTTCAGGCTTTTCTACCGGCAAGCCTAACATGACTTTGGTTGCCAGCTCGATGAAGTTAATCTTCAGCACCTTGCTGACGAACGGGAATGAACGGCTGGCACGCAGGTTACATTCAATTACCTTGATGTCGTTTTCACGAGCCAGGAACTGGATGTTGAACGGACCAGAGATGTTCAACTCTTTCGCAATCTGACGAGAGATACGCTTGATGCGGCGTACGGTTTCTACGTACAGTTTCTGCGGCGGGAACTGGATGGTAGCGTCGCCTGAGTGTACACCGGCAAACTCGATGTGCTCAGAGATGGCGTAAGCTACGATTTCACCGTTCTGTGCCACGGCATCCATTTCTACTTCCTTAGCGTGTTCGATGAACTGGCTTACTACTACCGGATGCTTCTTCGACACGTTAGCGGCCAGCTGCAGGAAGCGTTCCAGCTCTTCCTGATTAGAACATACGTTCATGGCTGCACCAGAAAGCACGTATGACGGGCGAACCAATACAGGAAAGCCTACTTTTTCGATAAATGCGTTGATATCTTCCATAGAAGTCAGTGCGCTCCATTCAGGCTGGTCTACGCCGATACGGTCGAGCATAGCCGAGAACTTGTCGCGGTCTTCAGCGTTGTCGATGCTCTTGGCAGAAGTTCCCAGGATGTTTACCTTCTGTGCGTCCAGGCGCAATGCCAGGTTGTTCGGAATCTGTCCGCCAGTAGATACGATGACTCCGTGCGGGTTTTCCAGGTCGAGGATATCCATCACACGTTCGAAAGTCAGTTCGTCGAAGTACAGACGGTCGCACATATCGTAGTCGGTCGATACGGTTTCAGGGTTGTAGTTGATCATTACTGAGCGGTAGCCTTCCTTACGGATGGTGTTCAGTGCCTGTACGCCGCACCAGTCGAACTCTACGGATGAACCGATACGGTAAGCACCTGAACCCAGTACAACGATACTCTTGTGGTCGCCCAGGTAGTGTACATCGTTGGCCACGCCGCTGTAAGTCAGGTATAGGTAGTTGGTCTGTGCCGGATATTCGGCTGCCAGCGTGTCAATCTGTTTTACTACCGGCACGATGCCTACACTCTTACGGTGGTTACGGATTTCCAGGATACCGTCTTCCATATCGCCTTCGTAGCCGATGGCACGTGCCACCTGGAAGTCGGAGAATCCCTGACGTTTTGCCTTGTAGAGCAGCTCGTTCGGAAGCTGTGAAAGCTGTGTATGGTTGTTGCCCCACTCGTGGAGTTCCTTAGAAGTCTGCATGATGTTCATCAGCTTGTCGAGGAACCACTTGTCAATCTTGGTGAGGTCGTGAATTTGGTCTACTGTGTAGCCTGCACGCATAGCCTTTGAGATGACGAAGATACGCTTGTCGGTCGGTTCGCGCAGTGCTTTGTCGATGTCTTCGATAACCAGCTCCTTGTTTTCCACGAAACCGTGCATGCCCTGACCAATCATACGAAGACCTTTCTGGATGGCTTCTTCGAAGGTACGTCCGATGGCCATGACTTCACCTACCGACTTCATGCTGGAGCCCAGTTCGCGGTCTACGCCGTGGAACTTACCCAAGTCCCAGCGAGGAATTTTACATACGCAGTAGTCCAGTGCCGGCTCGAAGAAGGCAGAAGTTGTTTTTGTTACCGAGTTCTTCAGGTCGAACAGTCCGTAACCCAATCCCAACTTAGCTGCAACGAAAGCCAGAGGATAACCTGTAGCCTTAGATGCCAGTGCAGAAGAACGGCTCAGACGGGCATTTACCTCGATTACGCGGTAGTCTTCTGATTCAGGGTCGAACGCGTACTGTACGTTACATTCACCCACGATACCGATGTGACGGATGATACGGATGGCCAGTTCGCGCAGTTTGTGGTATTCGCTGTTGGTCAGCGTCTGTGACGGAGCGATAACGATAGACTCACCGGTGTGGATACCCAGCGGGTCGAAGTTTTCCATGTTGCAGACCGTGATACAGTTGTCGAAACGGTCGCGCACTACTTCGTATTCCACTTCCTTCCAGCCTTTCAGACTCTTTTCTACCAGCACCTGCGGAGAGAAAGAGAACGCTTTTTCGGCCAGCACGTTCAGTTCTTCTTCGTTGTCGCAGAAACCTGAACCCAGACCTCCCAGTGCGTAAGCTGCACGGATGATGACCGGATAACCCAGTTCCTTCGCTGCACGGCGGGCATCTTCGATGTTTTCTACCGCCTCACTCTTGATGGTCTTCACGTTGATTTCGTCCAGTTTCTGTACGAAGAGCTCACGGTCTTCCGTATCCATGATGGCCTGTACCGGAGTACCCAGTACGCGGGTGTTGTATTTCTCGAACACACCGGCTTTGTAGAGAGCCACACCGCAGTTCAAGGCAGTCTGTCCACCGAATGACAGCAGCACGCCGTCGGGACGTTCCTTGTCGATGACCTTTTCTACGAAATACGGAGTAACGGGCAAGAAGTAGATTTTGTCTGCCACACCTTCCGAAGTCTGCACGGTGGCGATGTTCGGGTTAATCAGGATGGTTTCGATACCTTCTTCCTTCAGCGCTTTCAGAGCCTGCGAACCAGAGTAGTCGAATTCACCAGCTTCACCGATTTTCAGGGCTCCTGAACCTAACAGCAATACTTTCTTTATGTTTTCTTTCATTGTCTTCTTTGTTTTTTAGTGGATTACAGCAACTTTACAAACTCATCGAACAGGAATTCCGTGTCGGTAGGACCGCTGGCAGCTTCCGGATGGAACTGAGCCGAGAACCAGGGGTTCTTTTTGTGACGGATACCTTCGTTCGAACCGTCGTTCATGTTGATGAAGAGCGGTTCCCAGTCGGCTCCCAGTGTATTGTTGTCTACGGCATAACCGTGGTTCTGTGAGGTGATAAAACACTTTTCCGTGCCTACCATGCGTACCGGCTGGTTATGGCTGCGGTGACCGTATTTCAGTTTGTAGATTTTGGCACCTCCTGCCTTTGAAAGCAGCTGGTTACCCATACAGATACCGAAGATAGGAAGTTTTTCGTTCTGCATGGCCTTGCGGATGTTCTGTACGGCTGCATCACAAGTGTCGGGGTCGCCCGGACCGTTGGAGATGAACAGACCGTCGAACTGCAGAGAGTTGAAGTCGTAGTTCCAGGGCACGCGGATGATTTCCACGTCGCGCTTGAGCAGGCAACGGATAATGTTTGATTTCACGCCACAGTCTACCAGCACAACTTTTTTCTTGCCTTCGCCTTCGTTGTAGCGAATCACTTCCTTGCAAGAAACCTTGTCTACGTAGTTCACACCTGCATAGGTAGCTTCGGGAATGTTATTTGGTTCATCGTCGAACACGATTTTTCCCATCATCACTCCATGCTCGCGCAATACCTTTGTCAGTTCGCGTGTGTCGATGCCCGTGATGCCCGGAATCTGTTCGCGTTTCAACCAGTCGCCCAGACTTTCCACTGCATTCCAGTGAGAGTATTTTTCACTGTAATCGCTTACGATAATCGCTTCGGCATGGATTTTCTCGCTTTCCATGAAAGTGGGTAGTCCGTTTGCTTCGAATGTGAAGGGAGGCACACCATAGTTACCTACCAGCGGGTAAGTCAGTGTCATCAACTGACCGGCATACGAAGGGTCGGTCAAGCTTTCGGGGTATCCGGTCATTGCCGTATTGAAAACTACTTCACCGGCTACCGGTTTCTCATAGCCGAACGACTTGCCATGAAAGCGGCTCCCGTCGTCGAGGATCAATGTTACATTTCTCATTACCTTGTTACTAATAATCTTTATATCTTGTATTTTTTCTATTCTACTCTCGTATATACGAAAAAACGCCCGGACTTGCCGAAAAGCAGTTCCGGGTGTTTGAAAAAATAGGAAATCTTAAATATTCAGGAAATAAGTGACATAAAAGAAAAAAGAAATAGCTTCCGGCATTTGTCCATTCCGCCGGAACTCCGAATGTGCGCTTATTCTTTTTACTATGTGTTATACAGTAATACATCAAACTCTTTTGTCACGTCATAATTCGGAGTGCAAAGATAATGTTTTCTGCTCAAATGAAAGGATGTTTGCCAAAAGTTTTTACAAAAATATTTCATTTTCCTCTTTTTATTTCTTTTCTCCGCTGTTTCGGGCGGCTCTTTCGCGCATGATGCTGTCCGACCACTCTTGCAGGCGCTTGTATTCTTCTTCGGTGAGTCGCATGAACGAGCCGTGCTGCGGATGTTTCACGCCCTCCATGGTGACGGGGGAGTGGAAGTTGGCGAGTTTTTCATCGGCCTGGCAGATGCGATATCTTTTGGGCTTGGAGGAGTATTCGATGTAGGCCACGCGCCAGGTAGAGTCGCCCACCAACTGGAAGGCAGAGCAGCCCTCACACTTTTTGTTGCCTTCAAACTTCACATAGTCGTTTTCATCTTTTATTTTATAAGGACCGGTCAGTTTTGTAGCTGTAGCGGCAAAGATGCCGGGTGTACCTCCTTCTTTCTTGATGAGCATGTGATAGAGTCCGTCGGCCGGCACATAGTTAATGTCGGCATCGATGGTAGCATATCCCCAGTCCACCAGCAGGCGGGGTTTAGTGAGACGTGTAAAGGTGGCGTCGGCATAGGAATAGAACACGCGGTCGTACTGGTCTTCTGCCGGATTAAGCAGTGAATAGTATATCATGTATCCGCCCTTCGTGCCATCGGCCCATACGTACGAAGGGTCCCAGAAAATTTGCGGTGCCCATACGCGTTTGATGGTGCTGTAGTCCTTATAGACGTCGGGCGACTGAGGGTCACAGAAAATGTCCGGGCCCTGGCGGAAGTCGAAGGTGGTAGAAGTCCAGTGAATCAGGTCGTCACTTTTCAGCAGGTTGATGCCGTAGTTGAACCACGAGCGGCTCTTGGCGTTGCTCATGTCGGTAGTCACCATCAGGTAGCCCTTTCCGTCGGACGTACGGCAGATAAAGGCATCGCGTGCTCCTCCCTCTATTTTTGACATTTCTTCTACATTGTATACGGGGTCGCCATCAATCAGGTCGTGAAAGTGTACGCCGTCACGGCTCAGGGCGTAGGCCGTCCATTCTCCTCGTCCGCTCATGTGGCAGTACAAGTATCCGTAGTCTCCCTTTTGCAAGTTTTGTGCTCCGGCTTCCAGCGAAGCCAGTGCCAGCAGTGAAATTATCAGTTTCTTTTTCATGGTAGTGTAATGTTTCATTTTGCGGGTAAAAGTAGAAAATCGGCAGAAGGCAGACAAGGGACTATTGTACAAATTACACGTAATAATGTGTCAAATGCTCCTGTGATGTAACGGAAACGGGTTGTACGGGCTGGAAAAATGTAGTTTCTCGGAAAAAAATCTCTTTTTTATTTGGCTGTTTTCAAGAAAACAGTAATTTTGCAACCGTTTTCAACGAAACACGTTGCCGAAATAACTCAGTTGGTAGAGTAACTCATTCGTAATGAGTAAGTCGCGGGTTCGAGTCCCGCTTTCGGCTCCGACTTAAAACCGCTTATTACATTGTGAATTAGGCGGTTTTTCTATTTTCTACTGCTTATTACGATGATTAAAAAAAAGGATTTGAATTGTAAATTTACAATTCTGTGAGTATCCCTGGAGTATCCTTAAATTTTTTAATCATTATGGCAACTCTATCACTTACCATTTTCAAGGCAAAAGCATTAAAAGACGGAAGACATAAGATAAGAATTGCACTCCGTCACAAGCATGAAACAACATATATCGTCACACGATTCATTATTTCAGAGAACCAGTTTAAGAACGGTCAGGTCGTGAAGCATCCAGAGGCATCTGCGATAAACCGGAAACTTAGGAACATCCTTGATGACCTTCAAGAGAAACTGGACTCAATAAAACATCTTGAACTTTATTCCTGCCGGCAAATTAAAGAAATCATTTCTACAGACAATCTTTCCGATGAGCAAACCTTTTCATCAGCATGTAGCAATTTTGTAGACTATCTCAAGTCTGAGGGAAGAGATTCATACGCATTGTCTATTGAAAGGGTGGGGAGGTATTTTCGTGACTTTGCAAGAGGTGACATACTTCTCTCAGATTTAACCCCATCACTAGTCCAGAATTTTGCTGCATTCATACGGAAGCGAAAAGTGACTGAAACCACAGTAAACACAATGCTCGCCCAGATGAAATCTGTCATCAACAGAGCGATAAGAGAGTGGAATATATCTTACGATATACATCCTTTTGTAACAACAAGAATATCTGCAGCCCCTATCAGGAAGCTTGATTTGACAGTACAGAGTTTTAACAAGATTCGTGAATCTTCACCAGAAAAAAGAAAGCTGATTATGGCACGTGACCTTTTTTGCCTTTCCTTTTACCTGGGAGGGATGAATCTTATAGACATTATGCAAACAGACTTTAGAAAAGATGTATTGGAATATTCACGCTCAAAGACTAAAGGGCGAATGCAGTCGGATAGTGTAATCACATTTACAATACCGTCTCAAGCAAGAGAGATAATATGCAGGTGGATGGATAAAAGGACGGGGAAACTTGATTTTGGGTATAAATTCACATATCACAACTTTTCTCAGTATGTTACGTATTCTCTTGGAGATTTGGCTGAAGAGTTAAATATTGATGAACGTGTTACATTTTATTCGGCCCGCAAGTCTTTCGCTCAGTACGCCTCTGAAATAGGTATTCCTGACGGGATAATAGACTACTGCTTAGGCCACTCAGACAAATCAAAAGGAGTTATACGATACTACACCAAAGTCCGGCAGAAACAGGCTGATATGGCCATATCTCGTGTGATTGATTACGTGAACAACCCGGAAAAGTACAAAGAATATATCGAACTGAGGTCTGATATTATGATGATGAGAGGGTAATTTGTCTGACACTTTATCTGTTATGTTATGTATGAGGCAATGGAGCCACTACATAATATTTATTGTAATATGAAAAGAATTATCAACAAATGCCCATGCTCGTTAGAAGCTTGGGTTGGGGCAGATGAACCTGTCTTTAGCGAACAGAATCTTTACTTCTCTCGTAAGGTTGAAGTGAAGGAGTATTTATACAAGAGACTCCAAAAGTACAAAGGCGAAATGGTGGAGTGCTATGTATATCAATTTTACAAGGGTAAACCGCGTGAAGTGCTTGTATCTTTTAATGTAAAATAGCCTAAAGTATAAGTCAATAAAAGCCCCTTCCGGATATTAATCTGGTTGGGGCTTTCGTTTGCAATAAAAGCAAACTTCTACACGACAAAGATAGTCATTTATATTAGACACTTTATTTTTTTGCCATTTCTTCCAAATTATCAGCAGCCCATCTTAAAGCCTGTATGAAAGTTTCTAATTCAGCATCTCCTCCTAACATAACTTCCACTCCTCTTTTATCCTTGAGTAAACGAATATTAATATCAGTTGAAGCTAAATCCTCTAATCTAAAATAGGTTCTTGATCCATGCCCGGAATCGCCACCACAATATCCATTTGTCGCAACTTTTACACCCAAAATATTACAATTAACAATCTCTGTTTCTTTTGAGCTTTTAATCAGTTCTAAATCCTTAAAATCAGCCATAGTTTTATTATTTTTTACAACGAGACAAATGTAAATAATAATTCGATTTTAAGTTACAAAACTAACAATATTTTTTTGTTAAATAGCAAATGGGAATTACCATTGAAATAAATTGTAGTTTACCGTTACCGCCAAGATAGGAGACAACCCGTTTCTACCGATACCATAGCCAGCAGATAGACCAAGCCCCCAGCGTTTGTTTTTTTGTACGATGTCACGGTAAATGTATTCAGTCTGGTAGATGGTACGCGGATACACTCGAATTTCGTCCAAACGTGGTGCTACACCGCTAATCTTTGCATAATAGCTACTATCACGGTATTCTTTGTATTCACGCAGATGATAGCAGGTGTCGCTTGCATGAATCGTATCTGAATTATCAATCCATGCAAGATAAGGCTGTGGAGACAGAATATACATTGTATCTACTTGTATTTTTCTGACCGTGTTCGTTATAGTAATAGTATCCGCATCCTTATTCACACTACTTGCATCATTCCTACGGCTTATGATAAGTAACAGGGCTAATGCAGCAATAATTAGGTAATACAATAGTTTCATGGCTTTACAATGATTTCCTGGATAAATGGATATTCCGCACGCACATCGAAGCAAGGACACATCTTTGTCCATTCTTCAGGTTCAACGATTCCATCTCCGTCCAGGTCAGGCGATGTGTCACGATGGCCCAACACTTCCACAATCTGGTACTTTCCGCAAAGCTCCTTAATCAGTTTGGCTAACGCTTTCTTCTGTTCCGGTGTTCGGGTGTCAGCTGCCTTACCGTGCGCGTCCAGACCGCCCACATAGCAGATACCAATTGAATGTTTGTTGTACGACACACCTGAGAATCCCTTGCTATTACAGTGCGCCCCGTCAATAGTGAGCGAACGGCCAACTTCTACCGTACCATCCAGCCGGATAACGTAATTATAACCAATTGTAGAAAACCCTTTCTGCAGGTGCATCTGAGTGATTTCCTTCTTACCAATGTCCAGCCCAGCACGTGTGGCTGAACAGTGAATTATTATTGAATCTATTTTGTTCATAATAAAATTACATCTATATTTGTGGAGTTCTGCCAATGGTAGGATGGTTAATAAAAAATTTATTACAAGGAGTGCAGTGGCACTCCTATTTTATTTTATTTTAGTTTAGTTCAGTTCCTTTTCTTCAGCACACTAATCCGTTTCCCGTCTTTGAAATACATTCGTGACATGTTCTTATCACGAACAAATCTTCTGTCCATCGAAAAATATCCATGCTTCCCGTCACTGAATACCGCCCTTTCGCCGGTCTTAAACCGAATCGGCATATTAGGCAGTCCATTATTCATGGCCGCCAGTATAAGCAATCTGCGTCTTAACAAAATCATAAAGTACCTCCCATCACAGCTATATTATTAAGAATACTTACCTGATACGTCCTGTTGGCCCTGACAACACTGCTTCCTATCCATTTCACACCTTCAGGAAGATTCAGGACGGTAGGCGTAACACCACTTGAAAACTGGAACATGTACTCATTGGCAATGCCTGGAAAGCCTTTTCCAAATGTGACGTTAAGTACGGATACTTCTCCGAACACATGGAACACGTTCGGAAGAAGCTCGGCACTGACCTCACCCGTACCAGCATTCACGCTGGATATGCAGCCATTGCCATAATATTCCCCATGGGTATAGATAGCCCGTATCTCCTTGATGTAGGAAACGGAATCAGGCAATATGTTACCGGCTTCCAGTTCTTTCTTGAAGGTGGCATATTTCAAATAATTGTTGAATCTCTTTTTCGCCATGTCATTGGGATTTATGGGGGGCTCTGATACAAAGCCCCCACATATTATTACTCGGTTTCCTCATTCCATGCAAACGCATCGTCAAGATCCTGTTTAGTGGCATACTGCTTCAGAGTCTCGTTCGTTGCATAGCTGGTCAGTTCAGCCTTGGTCGCATAAGTGGAGGAAAGCCCTTCGATAGCCTCACTCAGTGCAGCTTTTGTGGCATAGGTGTTCGCCACATCTACAGCCTTGGCATATCCGGCCAAATCCTCTTCGGTAAGAAATCCTTCGAGGTCAGCTTTCTTTGCATACGCTGTCAAATCGACCGTACCACCCAAGGAATCCCAGTTGGTTTCCACACTTGCCTGATTGGCCGTTTCTCCGATGTAGACGAAGTTCGTTTCAGCCGGATATTTCTTGCCGTTCAGGGTAACTTCTGCCGTAACGTTATATACGTGGCCTTTCGATACAGAAGCCACCCCTTTCAGGGCACTAAGGTCTGCCAGAGTACCCTTTGGCACATATACGGCACCAAGCGCGTTGACCTTGTTTGTCAGTGTGTCAACCAGACCTTTCAGAACTTTACCCTGCTCGGCGGAAAGTGCCTTATTAGTCCCGCCCGTTGTGAGGTCATTGATAATCTGGATGAGTGTCTGTGCACCGACGTCAAGACGAATCCATCCGCCATAATCAGCCTGGGTAATCTTTGTCATGTCCTTCAGGACATACAGAGCCGGTTTGCCGTCCCCGTTATCTCCAACAACGACCAACATGCCGTTATAAGTATTCTTTCCTGAATAGGTAGCTGCGGCAATAAGGTCTGTCTTGTTTGGAACAAGCTGACGGGCATCCAGTGGCGCCTGTCCTCCAGGCTCAAAGTTCACGGCAAAGGAAGCAATACCCGCAGGACGGTTTCCTGTTGTCGAAGCCATCGGCATGACATTGTTCATCGGCATGGCAAAGGGAACTTCACGGCTGTTTCGTGCAAGCATGGCTATCACTTCATCCGTAATTTCCTCGCCATTATATGTGTCCGGCTCGTCTACAAGTTTTTTTCCGGCATCGGAAACTGTGAAGCGAAGTTGTAATGCACCGGACATGGCACCTGTCGTTGTCAGCTTCTTGTATGCAATCTGAACACTTTGTACGGTCTTGTTTCCTGCATCAGATACGGTGTACTTGTCCGTTCCGAAGACTTCCCACTTTCCGGACACCGTATTATAGAACTCGACTTTTGACACATTCTTTTCTGAAGGGAAGTAGAATTCAAGGCGGGTTCCGGTTGCTGCTTCAGAAGCAAATTTCGCTCCAATTAATGTATCAGTCCATTTCTGCAGCGGAAGCTTTGTATCAGGAGCTGCGGCAGACGGGAAATTGGTATCTCCGGCAGAGGTAGAAGCTGAAGAACCATTACAGTAAAACGGATAGGTACCATAAAGGTAGACAGCACCTGATTTCACAGTACCTTCAGGAAGCGGATTAGGGGATACGGTCGCCTTGTTTCCTTTTGAAGTGAGCAAGGTGTCACCTGCGCCATGATGAGCCTGGTAATTGTACTGCATCGTACCGAGTGTAACTTTCGTCGGCAATGTCTTGTTGCTTGTACTGTTTCCTACATAGATGAAGGACTGGTCATCGGAGATAAGTTCTCCTGCGCGGTTCTTGTTTGCCTGGCCAACAACCGTACAATTACCACGGTTAAATCCTGTCTGAATCTGTTCTGCGGTAGGTGCGCTTTCACCAACCTCCAGAATCTTGTTGGCGGTAAAAGGAGACTTGAATGATATTGTTGCACTTGGTGCCTGTACCGTCGGCTGGATTTCCTCAAAGAGAATATCCTCGAAAATCTGGCTCAGCGTCTTTGTCTTCAAGGTCTCGACCTTTGTCCCAGCCGGAAGACCTCCCAGTTTCGAAGGAGTGGCAAGGCTGTCTGGCAATGATGTCTTGAACCTGATGAGTTCCGTCAGATCATATTCGGTCTTGCCTGATGATTTGGTAACGATAAGTTTATTGCTGCCTTTGTCAAAACTGACATCTGTGACACCGCTTCCTCCATAATTCACACCGTTCATCAACAGTTCTTTGGTGTCGGTTGCAAAATAGATAGCATCCAGATGTTTTGACGCTGCATCATAACGGGCCTTTAAGCCCCTGTAGAATTTTAATTTTGTTGTTGCCATAAAAGTCTGATTTTAACTGTTTGTTTCTTCATTCCATACTGCTTCTGTTATCTCCTCCCATTCTCCATCCTTCCGGCCGTATATCTTCCCGTCTTTTGGCGCATCGGGAATGGGAATGCTTCCACCGGTTGATATGTCAATGGAAGAAGCACCAAGGTTGACGGTGGCCATTTCAAGGTTAGGGACACTTATGCTGTCCTCTTCACAAGTTGTTGCAACAAGCCTGAAAGCCTCACACATGTCAACGGCAGTCTGTCCTTCCTTACCATAGTTCTCCCACAAAGTCAGCGAATACGTACCAAGGTGTTTGTGGTCCGTTCCATGAAAAGTAAATTTCAGCTTGTTTCCCTGATATATCTCAAAATGGAAATCGAGAAATCTGCCTAGAGGATTCTTCAGCATGAGTTTCAAGTCCCTTCCTTCCAGTGGAACAGGCTCCTTGTTCGTGAGTATCTGCCAGGTGAAGTATATATCTTTCCCTATCCTTATCTTTCTCATATCAACTAGGTCATGAAACTTATTGTCATAAGTAATATTATGATTACGGAGTAGATGATTTCCGCTATCAGGCGTCTATCTGTCTTCTTCATCCTTTGTAACTTTTTCGATAATTTCGCCAGCCGTTGTGTACTTCTTTTTAATGTAGCCCACCAGCAGGCGCTTAATGGAAACCTTGTTCTTGATACCATGAATTGTGCATATATGCTCCATAATACTGTCAAATTCGAAAATGAAAGCCAACCCCAGCCCGCAGATAGAACTGATTGTATAGGAACAGATGCCAACCGGCTGAAGAATTGCAATGCCCAGCATGAACCCAACAACAAGGTATGAATTATACTCAATGAACTTGCACACGGTACGTCGGCCAGCACGGGAAAAGCGGAAATCCTCGCCCCGCTTAACCACGCTGTCGATGATTCCCAGAACAAAGTCGGCCACAATCATCACAACGATAAAAGCCAGCATCCAACGAAGCTCGAAGACTACTTCCTTAATTTCTCCAATGAAGGAGTAAGCCCCGGCAACAAGAATCTGCGGGGCTATGACGGTTATAAGGTTCTGCATCACTCCTTATTTACCTTACCACCGAACAACCTGGACAGCCATTCACTTGTTACAACCGACACGATACCAGTAGATGCCAGGGCGACAAACAACGCATCAATCACCACAACCCAGACGCTTGCATCTGCCGGAGGGAAACCGAGATTCATCCACCAACTGAAGAAGGTAACGATTACACCAACTACAGCAGTTACCCACATAGTCACCCACTTATTCATAGGATTGGATAGCTTCGAAGCGATAAATCCTACTACAGCAGGAACCACGACCGTAACAAGCCCGGTGAAGCTGGCAAATCCGGTCAGGAACTCCGGAACGGAAGGTTCTACACTAACGGAAGTCTCCGCGAAAACACTCACTACGCACATCAGCAGTGCGACCATCATGAAAACGAATCTTTTCATCTTACTAAGGTTTTAGATTAAACAAAAAATGCCCACAAGCGCATCCCAACTTAATGGAACACGCTCATGGGCGTAACTACTATTTCACACACAAAACTACTCATTTACCATCCTTTTTCAGCGAAGGTAAATGATATAAAAACGAACAAAGAATAAAAGGTTTCAAATTGACTGACACGCCTTGTCAGTAAGTTGGTAGAAGCCGGGTAGAATAAGCAAGCTAGTTACTATTTTCTACCCAATTTCTACCACTCAAATAATTTTCAATACAGCTTTCTTTATTTCAGTTGTTTTCATTCATACCCATAAGTCCTGGCGGAACTTGTTGGTGGATTTATAAGGAGAAGCCCAGTTTCAGAGTCTTTCGACTCCTGTATAAATCAGGGCGTTTATAATATCAATAAGACCACTTATCCATCCGCTGTAAACTATCCTCCAAGTATTGTCTATGGGCTTCTATTTGTATTCAGTTCATCAAATGGATGGGTTTCACAATTTGCTCATAATCTAGAGAATAACACAATACACACAAGAATAAGAAATGAAGGAGGAAGATGGACCGAGTGGAAACAACTAAACTGATTAACCGATTCGGTTCCAAGAGTTCCAGTTGTCCCAAAGGCTTCTCCAATACAATTCGACAGGCCAACCTCTCAAAAAGAACTGTAAACATACAGAACTTGTTGAAATAGATACTAAGATACCATGCTCAGACGGGTATGGGGTATTGGGCATCCCTTGAGTTCGAAGAAATCCAGAAAATCGGGTATTTGCATCTGATATATCCCCTCTTTCTATGAATCCGGATTTTGACATTAAACCGTCTTTTTCCCCAGTTACTGTTCCAATAAGTTCCGCCAGGACTGACGCAACCTGCTCTTTTGTCATCAATCCGATAGCATTTCCGGCGGCATTAACAGCCACAAAAGCGGATATGTCTTCCAGCTCTGGAAGAGCCAGTGTAGACTTCTTCAGCAGCTCCGTTTTCGACACCTTATGCGGCACGCCGTTTGTATCGTACACCTGTACCGTTTCACCATCTTCTTCCGTTGTCTGATTCTTCATACTTTCTGTATGTTTCAATAGATTGTCAGTTTCTTCACCTGTAAAGCTTAATACAAAATCTTCTTCTGCTGCCATAATTGTTTTTAATTTATAGTTATTAATGATATTACCAACATTGTATATTATTATCTCATTGCATCATTAAGCCCAGCAAGAAACCATGGAAGAAGCGACGCTGCATGATGTCTTACCCTGTTAACTTCATCATCTGAAAATTCGGTATCGTCATCGCTGGAAAAAATTTTCTCAGCCAATTTTAAATCAGCAATACCAACTCCTGTCACATTGAAAATGTTATCTGCAAACATTTCTCTGACATCAATCTCCACGAATTCAGATTTATCTATCTTCGTGTACTTCTTAAATTGCTTAAAATCTATTTTCATGATTAATCGAATAAAATTCCATTTTCAAAAACCAGTTTATACGTTGAAGGTATCGAACCATTCTGTATAGTCCATGATATTGTTCTCGTTGCTCCTTTTTTGTATGTATATGATCCATCGGCTTGCAATGACCATCCGGTACCGAACTCATTAGACAATATCGTATTGGTATAAAGATTTCCGTTTACATGTACTCCTCCGTCAAAATATCCGGCATAAGTATTAGAACTATGTGGCTTGCTAGTACCGTTCCTTGAAGCATAGATACATGCTCCACCGTCATTGCTTCCAATTACTTTAACCCCAAATTTCCCGTCAGTCGCACCATTGAAGTTTATGTCAATCATACCACTGTTATCATCCGTAGGAACACCAATCCGTATACTCCTGCTATCATTGCCGAAAAAATCCCTTCCCTTCCAATTCAAGGAACCGTTGTCTATAGTGAAACCTCCAATCTTAGCACCATCGGCAGATATTGTTCCAGAAAAAGTACCTTTAGCGGCTTTCAGTTCACCCGAAAATGTACCGTCTGCACCATCCAGATGTTTCACTTTTAACGAGTTTACATCTATGCACTCTGTAAGAAGAAGTGGTTTCCCATTTTTAACCGTAAACACGGCTATTCCTTTCCCTTCAGAACTTTTAATTTTAAACTTATCTGAAGAAATAACAATCTCATTTTTTTCGATGTCAATACCCGTAGCACCAAGTTTAATTGAGATATTTTTCTCTGCTACATCTACAACGCTTTCACCATTTGACAACAATATTCTTGCTGCACGTACCTCTATTTCTCCAGAAGCAAGTCTGATATAATTTGTCTTGTCCCTATTACCGATATATGTCTTTCCATAAACATTAAAGTATCCTTCTTTAGTTAGACGATCATATCCGATTGAAACTATATCTTTCCCGGAGAGGGAGTAAGAACTTATCCCCTGATAGAAGGTAAGAGAAGGCGCACCGTCTCCGTATGCAGACAACACGATTGCAGCCTGAAAATCTGTATCCGATACGTCTCCAAGTTGTACCATCACATCTCCAACTGCCGGTATGTCGCTGCCTTCGTCACAATGATTCACGGATACCTCTATCCAGTTATCACCAACATTTTCCACCAGACGCCACCAATAGTGATTGGATACGCCGTCATACGCGCCTTCCTTAATATTAAAGGACTGTGAGCGTACTAAATTCCCTGGCTTAAAACGATTTTCTATGGCTTTCTCACCATCATCTGCAAGGAAGTAACAGCGATAAACAGAACCATAAGTTCCAGGAGATGAGTAACCTCTTTTCCCGTCTGAGAACTTGACTCCTTTACCATCCTTGAAACGAATTCCCTTTTTTTCTATAAACTCGACCTTAGTAATCGTTGCTCTGGCCCCGCTGGCGTTGAACATGAAGGAAGCTCCGGCCAGCTCGGTCTCCATTATTGAAAGTAACTGGAAGATAGCTTTCTTGCGCACGTACAGTTTGTCAATCCATCCGACAGACTCGCCGCCCTTTTCTGAAGAGAATGACATACCAGCACCCATCATTCCGGTCACGAAGTCAATTGATTCCAGGAAAGGAGATATGATACCGCCAAGAAGCTTAATGAGATAGTTTGTCTGGTCTTCCTTGTCCTTTCTCAATAATGTTGCAAGTGACCGTTTTGCCGAAAATACGTTACTGTCCGATGGGGCAGTAGAATCATTGGTCTTAATCACATATATGCTACTTCCTCCGCCTCCAACATAAGTATGCCCTTTATACGTAATCGACTCCAGTTTCTCTTCCACATCATTAAGGCGAGAGTAGGGCATACTTTCCCCAATAGTATATACCGGAGAATCCCATGGAATGTCAAGGTTAAACTCCCATCCGAGAACACGGCTTTCACGGCCATTCTCAAAAAAGGCTTTATTGACCAGGTTTATCTTTTGCCCGAACTCGAAAAAGCGTTTCAGCTTGTCTTCATTAACCCATTCTGACCGGAGGGTAGTGTAGTATGTACCATCGTCCTTTTTTCGCTGGTCTGCTATCTTCTGTGCCTTCTCTTTCAGTTCCTGCTCCGCGTCCGGAATCATTTGTACAGAAACAAACTTTGGATCAAAACCGGAAAGGATATACTTGTCATCATTTTCAGGATATATGGTATCATCCGGCAATGGACGTCCGTAGTCTTCGCTGCGGACAATTTCCCAAAGCTGGCTTCCGTTGTTGTCCGGGTCAAAAATAACACCGAACTCCAATCCATTCATTTTGCCGGACTGAAAGATAATTGTCAGCTCTTGTCCCGGAAGTATGTAGTCCTTGGAGAAATTCAGGCCAGTATCACGATAGCGATAGTAAGTCACGGTTTCCTGACCTCCGTCTTCATTTGTAACGGTTTCCGTCCTCGTAGATACACTTGACATCGTACTTTCAAGTCGGGGATATACCTCGTCAAATACCACGATGTCTTCAATTGCTTCTTCCTGGCTCATGTCAGGATACACATCTATGTATGGCGTACCAGCGGGAAGCATAAGTCGTCTTTGCACAACTCCGTTTACTACCGTCTGCTCTTCAATGGAACGGTAGTTCTCAGGTATGTTTCTTGTAGATCCGAATGCATAAATGCGGGTGGCATAAGTGCCTTTGCTCTCACTGCGAGTCATGGCAGACGCTTCAGCCCCTAACTCGATTTTCACGGCATCACCGAATTCGTTTCGCCCAAAATGAATTACGTTGTCCGTTATCCAGCAATCACAGTTCCACTTATCCTCACCCGCCATTGAGAATAAGGCATCCAGCAGGTTCATATTGTCATACGTCATTGCAACTGCCTTATTCTCTACTGTTGAATCTATTTCAAATACGAATTCTTTTCCCTTATAGGTATATCCCAAAGCTTTCAGGTTACGTAAGAACACACCAAGCTGTACATCAAGGGCTGCGGTGAGAGACCATGACGCTTCATATCCAGCATGTTCAGGAGTGTATTTGAAAATTTTGTTTTTCCACTTCCAGTAGTAAGCATCCAGTTTCAGCTCATAATCATATCCAGCGGTAGAAGCATTGAAAGAAGGTTTCTGCAAGTCAGTTACCTCATATGCTTTTGAAAGTAATCCGCCCAGAGAATCATCCAGAACCCCAGAAAGGTCTACATAGTCACCAAGTTTAAAATATATAGGTTCAGGCACGGAAAAGGGGAGAACGATGTAGTCCTCTTTCATCAGTGTAAACTTTCCCTTCGCCCCTTTGTTGATAGGGGTAGAGAACCTTGTTTTTCCGGATATGTCCTTAATTTCAATCATATCCCCAAAGTTCATAAATAACAAATGGAAGCCCTAAAAATCCGGACTTCCATTTGAAACAATAAAGGAAATGTTTGTTATTCGCTTCTGTCCATGGGATTCGGTTCGCAAAACTTACTTGAAACCTTACCGAAACACCTGTCAATACTTAACCCGTAAGAGATGCTTTTCCCCAGGTAAACCAGCTTGAAGACTTCGCTCCCAAGAGCGGGGATTTTGATGTTTACGGCTCCCTTCTCCAGTTCTGACTGAAAGGCTTTCTTCTTTGTCCGATAGTCACCTTCTGAGCCTCCTTCTATTGTGAACTGGAGAGTGATTTCACGCGATGCTACTTTTGCATTTTCGGTTATTATTCGCTTCCCGTGCTCCAGACGGCTCTCATCTTCAATGTAGTCTTTCATCTGATTGAATCCGTCGATAGCATCGAGAAAACCGTCACCCATGCGGACACCCCATGTGCTCCAGGCATCCTTCCCGTTAATAAATAAATCTCCTGTCATAATCTTGCTGTATTACGTTTCACTTCGGCAATGTCGGCCTGCATCTGTTTGATAGGTTTGACAATTTCGCCTGTGTTCTCTCTGATTTGCTGTAACTCCAAATAGGAATTGGCCAGGATAGTACGTGTCTCGTCGGCGATGTTGTATAGGCCGGTCACTTGTGATGTCAAGGCACTGATGGAGCCTCGCAGTTCGGTAATAGCTATCGTTTGCTGCTGTTCTGCCGTCTCAATACGAAGATTGGACTCATACACGGCAGTGAACCGACCGCTCAGTTCTCCGGCATCCTCGTGCGTCATTTCCGTACCGAATCCGCGGCTGGAGGCCGACTGCTGGGAACTGCTGCCAGCCTTGTCGTATCCGGTAGCTGCGGCAAGTTCATCCCGTAGTTTCAATGCTTCATTCACGTACCCCATATATTCGTTTTGGAGTGAATTACGTTCACTCTCACTCAGGTTTCCGTCCTTCATACTTTCACCGAATCTGTTCCACCAGTCTTCCAGCTTCTGGCTGTACATGTTACCGATTTTATCTGAAAGCATGGCACGCATAAAGTATTCGGATAGGTTATCCGCAAAATCTTCCGCCGAGGCATCCATATCCATGAGAGTATCTATGAAACTGTCATACATGGAATCAAAACTTATTCCGGTAAGCTGTTCGAAAAGCCCTTCTTTCAGTTCTTCGAGGTTTCCGGCCAGATCTGCATATTCACCTAGTGCTTCAACGACACCATTCCCATAGCCTCCTTTCCCTGAATCGGCCATTTTCTGCCACAAATCCACATTCTGACGTAATAAATCCATCTGCTCCGGAGACATCTGCCACAAGGAATCTGTACCTGTGAACTCTGCCATGACATTTTCCCGAATCCATTGTATGTCACTTTCCGACCAGCCCATGTAATAGGCCCAGCTATGATGTTTACTGTGATAGCCAGCATTGGCCTGCGCTTTTGAAAGGACATTCTTGTTGTATTCCTCCTGATACTTGATGGCTTTATTGTACTCTGCTACGGATTTCTCGCTTCCCTTGCTGGATTTCATTTCTTCTGTAAGGGATTCGATGGCAGACTGCAACTTTTCGTTTCTGTCCGTGAGTCTGTTGATTGTATCCTGCACCTCTTTTTCGTTTCCTCCAATACCGAAGAGTTTGCTGAATCCTCCGAAAGTCAGGGTATCCCATATTCCACCTACAGACTTAAAGACACTACTGAATATGTTACCTATGAAACCATCCAACCCCTGTGTCCCGATGGCATCTAAAAGAGAAAATGCAGCTCCAATTATACCTCCAAGTTTCTCGCTCTCTTCTGCAAATATGTCTACTATATTTCCGGCCAAATCACCGACCTGAGAGAGGGAAATTTCAGAGTTTGAACCAAGCTGGGTAATGACGTTCGACAATGTGACAAGGTTGCTTGTCGTTTTATCTGTCGACTTTTGTACATTGACCTGAGCGTTCTGCTGTCTTTTCTGGGCATCATTCAGTTTCTTCGTGGCCGCTTCCTTCTGTTCATCTGTTCCGCTTCTCATGGCTTCGTTGTATTCCTCCTGAGCTTGTGACAGTTCTTCCTGTGCCTTGGCCAATTCGCTTAACTGTTCGGGTAGGTCGGCCAGCAATCCTCCTTTGTCGATAAGGGTTGACTGGATGTTGCTTAAAGCCTCGTCAATGACCTTCTTCTGGTCAACAGCCATATTCTTGTATTCTTCGGAGTTCTTGAAGTCCCTAAGCTGCTGCTTTACCTTGTTCAGGGACTTTTTGGATACCTTGTCCAAGTCACCGAAGATAAGTTCCCAGTTGATTCCCTGTTTCAGCTTCTCAAGATCAAGGGAGGAGAGTGCCTTATCCATTTCTTTTTGGAGTATGTCCTTGTCTCCCTGAGTAGTGGCCTCTGAGATTTTACGGGTGTACTCGGCTATGATTGCATCACGTTTCTGCATAAATGTACCATAGCTTTTCAGGTAACGTTCGTTGGCCTCGATTGCAGCTTGATTTTCAGTTTCTGTAATTTCGGCCAGACCTTTTTCACGCGACGTCATGGCATTAGACGCACGACTTCCTAATACTTCCCGCTGCTCAGACGTAAGTTTTCCTTCTTGTGCATCTTCCCATTTTTTGCGCTGTTTCCTAATTTCGTCGATTTCTCGCTGGTAATCCAGCTCAATCTGTCTGCGTTTCTTTTCAGAACCTTCTTCCATCAGGTTGATTTCTTCCTGCTGATTGCTCCTGCGAAGCTGAAGGAGTTCTTCTGCAAGCTGTTGCTGCTCCTTCTTTTGTCGCTCGGCATCTTTGTTGATAATTGTTCTGTAATCAAAAATTCCTCCTTTTTTTATTTCATTTAAATACGTGCTTTGTGCTTCTTCTGCATTTTTTAATGCATTACTTTTCTCATTCTCCGCTTGTGCTAATGCAGCATTATACGCAAGCTCTGCAGGATCACTTCCATATTGATTCTTTTTACCTCCGCCAAAGAATTGATAGACTTTTCCACCAGCTCCCCAAGTTGGTCTATATGATTCAATTCCATTAGCTTTTATATCTCTAATTTTTTGTTCTGCTTCCATTGCTTTTTGTATGTAAGACTGGGCTTTGGCTTGAGCAAATAAAGAATTAATATAAGCGTCTCCTTTATTAATCAAAACATCATACCATTGCGCCAAATTGTTATAAGCGCCAAATATTGAGCCATATTTTGAATTTAATTCATCTATTTTTTGTTTCTCCTGTTCTTTTGTGCCATTGAATTTTTCTATTGAAGAAATAATTCCATTAAGCTCCATTCTCGTTTTGATTTGAGTCGCATAAGCATTTTTCTCTATCTCATTCAACTCTATCAACGTTTTTTTCATTTTTTCCGCGGCTGACTCTCCAACTATAATCCTCTTAGCCCATTCCCAAACCTTATCTCCGTGAACCGTAAGCAAAGTAATACCTACCATTAGTGCAGATTGCCAGCTAAATAATGATGACACAACTTGTTTCCAAACAGGAATACCTTTTTGTCCGGAGACTTTTAATTCTTCATTGGCTGCCTTTGCACGCTTAATTTCATCTGTCAGAATAGGCAGGTTATTTGAAATAGCCAAGAAAAACATATTTAATCCCATCGCAGCGGATGGCAATTCTCTCACAATCTGCTGGACGGACATATTCAAGCCGTTATATCCTTTAGCGTAATTCCCAACATTCCTTTGGTGATTCCCTATTGTAGCATCTAGTTCCTTAATTTTCGCATCTGCCTGCTGAATAGATGCAAGCAATTCTTTTCCAAATGGTGAATTACGTTCTTCCTCTGTCAATTCACGATAAGCTATCCTCATACGTGATAACGACTGAGAAATCCCGTTCATTGAAGTTGTTGCGGAATTATCTAATTTGACATTATTCATTAATGTCTGCCGTACATCAGACAAAGCCGCTTTGTGTGTCAGTAACGAGTTGTTGAGTTGTTCTAATCGTTTTTGCTGTGTGTTTGTAAGCGTCGAATTACCTGTCTGAAATTTGGTGAGTTTCTTTATTTCCTCGTTAATCAAACGGATAGCATTCTGTTCATCTATCATCCGCTTAATGTTTTGAGAACGTGTTCCCATTACGGAATCTATTTCTTTCGCCAATTCATCATAAGCCTTGGCCTGTGCCTGTACATTTGCTGTGCCTACATTATTTAATGAAACGTCAGCATTTCCATTATCAGGCTTTGTATTCATTCCAGCTGCCTTTGACAGTTGTTCTTGCGCCTTGATTATCTTTTCTGAGGCATCATTGATGCGTTTGGTTGAACTCATAATTTTTCCTTCCGCTTCACTAACCTTCTTAACCAAAGCATCATATTTTTTCATCAACGACTGTAGTTGGGCTTCCATTCCTTTTGCAATATCAATTTTCACATTGACATCTATGCCCTTCAATGCCTTTTTTACATTCTCGATTTCCGCTTTCAGTTGTCTTAACTTCTGAATATCAGTACTTACATCTGAAAATATACCTGCCATATCATTTTATATTAAGTTTCTTATTAATATTTCGTTCCGCAAATAAGACCCCATTTGTTAGTATCACTTCAAACCCTTTACTTTCCACATAGCTCGCATATTCCATTCCATTGGCCAAATAAAGTCCGTCTTTGGGCTTTTCAGAATAGATAAGCAAATTCTCTGTTTTCTTCACTGCATCGGGATGGGAGCCGTCCGTTTCCACCCACATATCCACAATCTGACCATTGCGGACAACGCACCCACCGTTTGCATTGGCAAGGTTCCCTGTCCTGTTTTGAAATGTCTTTTGATTCTTTGCGTTCCGTGTCGCATTCCTGCCAACTTCTGAAAGAACAGAGAAGTACGCATCGTCAATCCGTTCCTGAAGTTCGTCCAATCCTGAAATATCACCCTTAAATCGCATATATAAAAATCTGAATATTAATGGTTTGAAATTACTATTCATTTCATTAACATTCAGATT
>OHRZ01000198.1_pt1 | contig 24924 bp, 17 predicted proteins | sample 1578621 | NCBI WGS metagenome assembly OHRZ01 (sample SAMEA3879554, study PRJEB24766) | human gut metagenome | biome: human-associated habitat; feature: feces | place: USA | collected 1985/1987 | reverse complement strand
TTGTGAACTCTACCATGCAAGGAATAGGAAAACAGAAAGTTAAGTTTGGATTAGCGCTCGGCTTTCACTATCTTTGACATAGTCTTAGATAGGATGCGCCTCGGAAAACCGGGAACAAGATCCCGTTTTCTCCCAGTTTTCACTATCTTTGGCCCCGAAAAATAAGGGCTTCGAAAAACGGTCGCCCGGGAAAAGCGAAAAATTTGCAAAAAAAGACAACCGCCGCTTTTGACGACAAACACACGACAATGGAAAAATACGAATCGAAACACCAACAGATACTCCGCTCGGCGGAACAGATTTATACGGTCATCAGCCGCTTCGACAATCTCACTCCTGCGGTGCAGGACAAGGTCGAAGAGTGGCGGGCCGACGAAAACAGTTGTTCATTCAAAGTCAAGGGCTTCACCGTCAATCTGCAAATCGTGGCCAAGGAAGCTCCCAAATACGTCAAGATACAGAGCGGCGAAGACGGCGTTCCCATCGACTTCACCTTCTGGATCCAGTTGCAGCCGGCAGGTCCCTACGATACCCGCATGCGGCTGGTGCTGCACGCGGAACTGAATATGATGATGCGTATGATGATCGGAGGCAAGCTCCAAAAAGCGCTCGACCAAATCGCCGAAGCCATGGCCAAAGCCATGAACGGCAGCGCGATGTAATACCGATGTAATACCAAATACCCAACGAAAAACCCGGTGCGATCTGCACCGGGTTTTTCGTTGATACCCTCGTTCCGGACAATACCGCAGTCTGAAACCGATACGGCAAGGCAAATTATCAGGCTGGAACCGCCTGTCCCGGACAGGCCGCGACATCGGGCCGGCAGAAAAATCGTCCTCTATCTATCCGGCACGAAAAGCGACCTCTATTTTTCCAAACATTCGAACACCCGGCGCACCGTAGGAAACATCCCTTCGAGCCGATCTTTCAGTTCGGCGGCCGGACACCACGCAGCCACATCGATTCCCTCTTCCCGCTGAGGTTTAAGGGCTCGGCTCGAAGAAACGCGCATTTCGAACCAGTGCGTAGCCTTGAGCTCCCACCGCCCGTGCATATAATAGGCATGCAACGTCCGGCAAAGGAAGCGAACCACCTCCGCACCCACAGCTCCCGTTTCCTCGGCGACTTCGCGCACGGCACATTCCGCCGTACTTTCGCCCGGCTCCACATGTCCTTTGGGCAAATCCCAGCGCCCGTTGCGGTGAATCATCAAATATTCGCCGCGATCGTTCACTACCACGCCGCCCGCAGCCTCGACAGCAGCGAATTCCTGCCGGAAGAGGGAAAACGCCTGCTCGGGATCGGGCGTACAAACCGCAACCTCATTGTGAGTTTCCAGAAAATTAAGTATCTTCGTCCGGGAAATACGCCCGCCCTGCGGAAGATCGACGGCAAAAAAACGTGCCGGCGACGTTTCATCGGTAAAAATCAGAGTTTTATCTGCAAAATATAGATAGATACGCATAAAAATCGCTATTGACAAGCGCAAATTTAAGTATAAATCATATGAAGTAAACCCGATCTCAAATGAAAAATTTATTCCTCTTTATGGCAATTACGCTCGTGGGACTCGGCGGATGCAGTGAAAAGCGCTCCCAGCCCCTCGCTATCGACAACTCGCTCACCCAGGAGGAGATCGCCGCCGGCGTTCTCTCGCCCGAAGTGATGTGGAAAATGGGCCGCGTAGGACTGGCCTCGCTCTCGCCCGACGCCAGTCGGCTGCTCTACACCGTCACCTGGTACAATATGCAGGAGAACCGGGGCGTTACGGCGATCTACGTTCGTGACGCCGCCAGCGGCGAAGTCGCCCAGCTGACCGACTTCTCGTCGAACAACTCCGATCCGAAATGGAATGCCGACGGCAGCAAGATCTACTTCCTGTCCGACCGCAGCGGAAGTTCGCAAATCTGGGAAATGGCTGCCGACGGACAAAATCCCCGCCAGCTTTCGAAACTCGACAAGGACATCGAAGGGTTCGGCGTAAATCCTGCGGGTGACAAAGTCTTTTATGTACAGGGCGTACAGGTCGCCGACCGCAAGTCGTCCGACATCCACCCGGACATGGCCGAATCGAAAGCCCGCGTTTACGACGACCTGATGTGCCGCCACTGGGACCGCTGGGATGAAGGCGAATACCGCCACATCTTCATCGCGGAGCTGACCTCCGGCGGCATCGGGAAGGGCGTGGACATCATCGGCGAAGGTGCGGAGTGGGACACTCCGCTGGCACCCTATTTCGATATGTCCGAAATCGCGTGGGCTCCGGACGGCACCCGACTCGCATACACCTGCAAACCGCTGACAGGTGCGAAATACGCCGTTTCGACCGACTCGGACATTTTCGTCTATGACACGGAGACAGGCGCCACGACCAACATCTGCAAGGGACTCACCCCCATCTCCGGTCACGATGCGGCAGCCAAAACCGAACTGCCTTTCGTCGGCTACGACAAATACCCCGTATTCTCGCCCGACGGCACCAAAATCGCATTCCGTTCGCAGCGTCGTGCGGGCAATGAAGCCGACAAGGAGCGTCTGATGGTCTGGAATTCCGAAACGGGCCTGGTGAAGGAACTCACGAAGAATTTCGACTACAACGCTACCAACGTCATCTGGGACGGCAGCGAAGCGCTTTGGTTCCTCGCGCCGATGGAGGCTACGCACCAGCTCTGCCGCGTGGACATGAACGGCAACGTTTCCGTACTGACCCGGGGCGATCACGACATCAACGCCGTATCGATCGCAAACGGCAAGGCCGTAGCCGATATCTGCACGATCTCTTCGCCCTCGGAGCTCTATGAAATCGACCTGAAAGACGGAGCCATCACGCAGCTCACGTTCATCAACCAGCCGATCCTCGACAAGATCCGCCTTGGCAAAGTCGAGAAACGCTGGGTGGAAACCACCGACGGCAAACAGATGCTGACGTGGGTGATCCTGCCTCCCGACTTCGATCCCGCCAAGAAATACCCCACGCTGCTCTACTGTCAGGGCGGTCCGCAGAGCGTCGTTTCGCAGTTCTGGAGCTACCGCTGGAATTTCCAGCTGATGGCCGCGCAGGGCTACGTCGTCGTGGCGCCCAACCGCCGCGGCCTGCCCTCGTTCGGACAGGAGTGGCTCGACCAGATCTCGGGCGACTACTCGGGCCAGAATATCCGCGACTACCTCTCGGCTATCGACGACGTCGCCAAGGAGCCCTGGGTGGACAAGGACCGCCTGGGCTGCGTCGGCGCTTCGTACGGCGGTTATTCGGTCTATTTCCTGGCCGGACACCACGACGGACGCTTCAAGGCTTTCATCTCCCACTGCGGTATCTTCGACTTCGAAGCCATGTACGGATCGACCGAGGAGCTTTTCTTCCTGAACAACGACTACGGAGGCCCCTACTGGGACAAGCAGAACGCGACGGCCATGCGTACCTATGCTAACTCGCCCCACAAGTTCGTCGATAAGTGGGATACGCCGATTATGATCATCACCGGCGAACTCGACTTCCGCATCCCCTATACGCAGTCGCTCGAAGCCTTCACAGCAGCACGTCTGCACGGTATCGACGCCCGTCTGGTCGAATTCGAAGACGAAGACCACCAGGTGATGAAGCCCCAGAACTCGGTGGTTTGGAACCGCGAATTTTTCGGCTGGCTCGACAAATACCTGAAAAAATAGCGTTTTTCAACCGTTTCGATGCGAACGGCGGCCTTCTTCCGGGAAGGCCGCCGTTCTATTTTCCACAACGGAATCGGAAGCCATTGATAAAAAAAGCGTATTGGTGACAACTTTTCCGTCGCTCGTTGAATTTATTTTTTTTCATGTTCCGCAAACTATAATTTTGACTTCGAACTTAAAATCAGATAAGCATTATGGAAACAACCAAGACGCTTCGCAAGTATGTGACCCCAGCATCGGGGTTTTGGACATCCGCATAGAGCGCGGATTCGGCGACTCTTTCCCGGGCGGCACCGTAGAACCTATGTCGTACAACGACGCAACGAACGACAGTTACTAATTAAAACCATCGAACTTATGAACCGCATAATCAATACCCTTGCCCTCGCAACGGCCGGACTGGTTCTCCTCTGCGGATGCTCCGCCGATCCTGCGACGGATGAAGCCGCTCCGGGAGGGAACGACGGAAAAACCGTCCCTGTCTCTTTCGCCGCCGAACTGCCGGCAACCCGTGCGACGATCGAAATCGGCGACGACCGTTTCAACGGCGCCTGGGAGGTCGATATCGACAAACTCGGCATACACGCAACGCTGAACGGCGTCGCGCAAATCAACAAACCCTTCGTCTTTTCGAGCGAAGGCATTTTCAAAGGTGAACTCACTCCGGGAACCGGCGCCTGGACCTACCTGGCCTATTATCCCCACGGAGAGCAATCCCTGAACGGCACGTCGGCCACCATTCCTTTCGGCAATACCCGCATCCAGAAGGGCGGAACCTACAACAGCCTGTTCGACATTCTGATAGCACCCGCACAAACTACGGCCAATTCAGCGGAAGGCGTCGATGACAGCGGCGAAAGGATCCGCTTCAATATGCAGCGGCTGACGTCGATCCTGGATTTCGACCTGACCAATTCGACCTCCGACCCGATTCGCTGCGTGCTGCTGACGGCGGAAAGCGACGATTTCCTGTCGGCCAAATCCCTGAATTTCGACCTGGCACAAGGAGAGGCCGCCGCACCCGCACTCGACACGGAAGAACGGTCGAAGTCGATTCTGATAAACTTCGACGGCGGGTCTGCATCGGCCGCAGCTCAACTGGACGCCTTCTTCAATGTCCTGCCGGGCAATTACAACCTGAATCTGGACATCATCACCGCCACCAAACAGATGGCCTCCGTAAAGATCGACCGTACCGACAAGCCGTTCGAGGCGGGTGTCCTCTACAAGAAAGAGGTCGGCACGCTGACCCCCTCCGCCATTCCTGCCCCGTCGCTCGACTGGCCCGACCAGGACATCGACGCCACGCATGAAATCACGGTAGGGCCGGACCAGTCGCTCACCTACCCCGCAGCCATCGACATCACGGTACCGGGCGGTATCGCCGAACTGAAAGTCGAAATCGTTTCCGACGCCCTGAACTCGCTGGGGATACAAAACCTCGATCTGGTACACGAAACTTCGATCGCAGGAAGCATCCAATACAAAGACTTGGGTCTGAAATGCAGCACGGAGATCCAATATACGAAATCGACCGTATTCGACATCACCAAGCTCGTCCCGATGATTGCGATGCTCCCCGATGCAATCGGCAACCACGTATTCAAGGTGTCCGTTACCGACCTGGCCGGCCAGACGACCGTACAGGACCTGACCTTCCATTACGGCCAGGTAACGCTCGAAACCGCCGACCTGTGGCAAAATACCGCAACGCTGAAAATCGTCCCCTCCGCAACGGCCGCGAGCGCGACGCTCGAATACAAGCGCAGCACCGACGACGCCTGGCAGCAGGCGACCGTTTCCGACAACGGCAACGGCACTTTCACGGCCGCGATCGAGCCGACCTGGAGTTCATCGACCAACGAAATGGGTAAAACCGTTTACGAACCGGACTATGCCACCGGCGTTTTCGCAGGTACGACCTACGATTACCGCTTGAAGCTGGACGGTACAGAAAAGGAAACCGGCCGCTTCACGACGGCCAAAGGCGATGTAATTCCCAACGCGGACATGTCGGAATGGAGTACTGTTTCCCGGGCAGGTCTGTCCGGAAGCAAAGACGTTCCCTACCCCAATAAAACCGGAGATTCTTTCTGGGACTGCGGCAATAACGGCATCACGACAGATTTGTGTTCTTCTACCACGGATAAATTCGGCGCAGCGGCACCCGCAGCGAAACTGCAGAGCAAAAATATGTTCGTCCTGGCTGCAGGCAATCTCTTTACCGGGAGTTTCAACTATGCCAGCATGACCGGTACGGTGAAATTCGGCAGCAAATACACCTACACGGCACGTCCCAAGGCTTTGCGCGTAAAATATCACGCCACGACCGGCGACATCGACATCGTGCGATCGCAAAATCCGGCCCCCGGTGTGGCCAAGGGCGATCCTGACAAATGCCGTATCTTCGTGGCGATCGTGGACTGGTCCCAGCCCCACACGGTCGTTTCGGGAACCGGCTCGACCACGGGAGCCTGGGATCCGGCCAACGGAGCGGACGTCGTATCGGAAGCAGGTAAAGTCGTCGGCTACGGCTCGATGTGGATCGATCAAAGCACCCCCGGCGATGCCTTGGTTTCTTCCGAAGACGCACTCAAAATCCATTGGTACGAAGAGAAAGCTCCGGCTCCCACAGGGAACTACACGATCGTGATCTCATGCGCCGCGAATGCCTACGGCGACTACATGACGGGCTACTCGAAAGCCTGCCTCTATGTCGATGACTTCGAATGGGTATATTAACTCCATTCAGCGATATTCCGTCAAATACCTCCTTGGAATAAGGAGGTATTTGACGTTAATTCCACGCTGTTATCTCAAACAAAACGCCCGTAAAACCGGGGATTCGTGATGAACTTTACCCGTTTCGTTGAATTTATTTCCATTATAGAAAAAACCCGTCTATTTTTGTGAAAATTGTGAATATCATTCACTAACTGTCTTATGGCGAAAAAACATCGGATCCTTCTCCCTGTACTGGCGCTGCTTCTGATCGGCGCCTGCTCCCGCAACGAGGAAATCGAGCAGCCGACTTCTCCGTCCGGCGGAGTCGAAGTCGCCATTTTGTGCGACAACACGAAAGAACCGCAGGTTTACAGTCTGCCCGACGGTACCCGAACCTGGATCGACGACAACGACTGGGCTTCGACCCGCTGGGACAAAAATGACAAGATCGCCCTTTGGGCGACCGCCGACGGCAGCAACTATACGCTCAACGCCCAGCATTTCTCGCTGGCCTACTTCACCCCCAGCTATTCGACCGCCGTTTTCAGCTCGACGGTCGCCGATATGCCGGCAGGAACCTATACCTACACGGCCGTCAGCCCGGTGCCCGAAAGCGTCAGCGGCACGCAGGTATCTTACCGGATCCCGGCAGAACAGACGGGCCGTTACGAAGGGAAATGGGATATTCTGGCCGCCGATCCGCTGACCGCCGACGCGCTTCCCCTGTTCGAACAGTCCGACCAAATGCTCGAAACTCCACCGTCGCACGCGCTGCGCTTCCGTCACAAATGCCACGCACTGCGAATCGAAGTCCCTGCAGGCCGCAACATCTGGGGCGAACCGATCACACGTCTGGTCATCGATTTCCCGACAGAAGTCGTCGGAACCGTTTCGTTCGACGCTGCCGATCCGTCGGCCCCAATGTCCCTGACCGAAGGCTCGAAGAGCATCACGCTCGATCTGAATACCCCGCTGACGGACGAAGCCGAAAACTATGCCTGGGCCTTCATCAACCCCACGACGGTAAGCGGCGACATCTCTTTTACGGCCTATACAGCAAACGGATACCGTTCCCACACGCTCTCCGTCCCGATCGACCGCGAAATGGCGGCGGGACACATCACCCCCATTACCTTGACGATCCCGACCGAGTTGCCGGTAAGCTATGTCGATTTTTCGGTCACGGGCGACTCCTCGAATCTGGGTGAAGAGCCTTACAACCTGATCGTCAAAGCTCCCGAAGGAATGACTTTCCGCGACGGGACGACCGAGCAGACCTTCCCCATCGACGAATCCAACAAATACACGGTGGCTTTCTACGGCGACCTTTACGGCGATCTGCTGGCTCAACAACCGTTGCAGGTCAGCTTCGAAACCGAAAATGCCCTCGTGCCGCAAAATGTAAGCGTCGCTTCGTTCACTCCCGGCGAACATCTGCCGATCGCACTCAAAATCCCGTACCTTCTTTCGGAAGATTTCGACGATAAAACCGATTTCGAATACAAAACAGAAGCTACGACATCCAATCCGGACGGTATCTCTCTGTCGCAGTACGGCTTTGACGAGGGTTGGACGGGAACCCGTCTTCAGGTTTCGCAAAAGGCGATGCGTATTTCCGTCCGACACGAAACCATAGCCCAGTATCCGGGACGGCTCGACACTCCGCCGCTCGCCTATATCAAACCCGGAAAAACCGTAAAGCTGAAAGTGACCTTCAATGCCAACAAGGACAACGACTATCTCTATTGCAGTTTCGGAACCCTCACGGATACGGCACCTAAAAAAGGTAACGACGGCCTCGAAAACACGCTGAAAGAACAGATCGACAACCTCAATACACTGAGCGGCGTATCGTTCGGAAATATTCAGGGAGTATGCACCTGCGAAGTTCCCGCAGCAACGAATGCAACGCGCCTGTCGTGGCTGACTCAGAGAACATACAACATCACCGGCAACGGATGGGTATCGAGAACTTGGTATATGTACCTCGACAACATCCGCGTAACCATCGTAAAATAAACCTCCAAATCAATAACCCTATGAAAAAATACCTGTTGATTCTAACGACCCTTGCACTGTTGGGGGGGGGCTGCTCGAAAGAGGAAATCCCCGAAACGACAGACGGGGAGGGCTCGGTCGAATTCCGGACCACGACCTGCTCCGAGGTCGATTCGCAGACGACCCGGGCGCAAACGTCCCTGCCGGACAACTGCAAGCCGTCCGGCAACAGCTTCAAGCTGGTCGTAAAAGGCAAAGAAGGCACCGCGACAGCGGAATACCTCGCCGAATACACCACGCTCAGCGAATATACGGCCCCCTTCATGCCCAGCGGCGACTATACGGCGACGATCAGCTACGGCGATCCGCAGCAGGAGGGCAGCACGGCTTTCTGCTACCAGGGAGCGCTCGACTTTACAATACTCGCCCGCAAGACGATTCAAAAGACCATTACCGCCTCGCTCACGAACTCGGTAATCAGCCTCGAATGCGGCGAGTGGTTCAAGAAATACTATTCCGAAGCGCAATTCACCGTCCAGACCGAAGCGGGCAACAATTTCAGTTTCACCCACTCCTCGTCGCCCGATACTCCGATCTTCGTCAAGCCGGGAAGCAAACTTCTGCTCAAAGGTACGGCGGTGAAGGCGCAGAACGGCGTGAAAGTGGAATTCCCGCAGCAGCAGATCGGTGTCACGACGGCCCGCACCTGGCACAAAATCCGGATCGACGCTTCGCAGGCGGGACAGGGCAGCATCAGCATCCGACTGGACGATACGCTGACCGAAGTACCCCCGCAGGAAATCGAACTCAACCCCGAAGCATAACCCCGTATAAAATAAGCTAAAAACAGATCCTATGAAGACTTTTACCAAATATTTGCTCTTGCCGCTCTGCTGTCTTTTCATGGCGGCGGGATGCGGAAAAGACGATCTCCCGACGGGCGAACAACCGGAAGGACCCGGTTCGGAAACGGGTATCCTGAGCTTTGAGAACTGGGACCTGACCGTAGCGGACGACATGGAAATTTTGCCGACGGACAACGCTCCCGGCACCTCTTCGACGCGCAGCACGGTGGACGCACCGGACGATTATATCGTAAAGATTTACAATTCGAAAAAAGAACAGGTCGGCAGCTACACCTATGCTGAAATAAAGACCACGGGCAATATCGAATTACCGCAGGACAGCTATACCGTCACGGCGGAATCGCCCAATTACGCCAGCACACCCGACGTGGCGTGGGAAACGCCCGTCTATTACGGCGAAATTTCGGTCAACGTAATCAAAAAGCTCACGACCACGGTCAATAACCTGGTCTGCAAATTGGGAAATATCAAGGCGACGGTCGGACTTTCCGCCGATTTGGACAGCCTGTTCAAGCCGGACGACGAAACAGACAAACTCACCGTCACCCTTTCGATCCAGGACAATTCCCTGGTTTACGGACGCCCCGAAGCCACGGGCGAAACGCTCAAACCCGGTTTCTTCCGCGCAGTCGATACGGACAACACCCTGAAAATCGTCCTTTCCGGCCAATACAACAAAGCCGGCGAGGGAGAGCCAGCCTCCTACGTGCCGGTCAATTGGAGCCAGGAGATACAGAACGTCAAAGCCGGACAATGGCGCAAGATCAACATCAAGATCCTGCATGCCAGCGACGGCAACGTCCAATTCCAGGTTACGGTCGAAACATGGGTTTACGACGAGAAAATCGACGTGGATGTCATGTCTTCGTTCTATTCTTACGGCGAAGAGGAGATTCCCGACGAAGAAATTTCGGACGAGAACTCTCCGGCAGTAACCCTCGAAAACGGGGATATCGCCCAGCCCTACCCCATCACGACCAGCATGTTCGACTTCGACGTTCAGAGCTGCTCCCCGATGATTACGGCCGTCGTAACTCCTTACCAGGGTTCGACCGTTGCCTCGCTGGAGGTTGTCTTCGATTCGGACAACGCCCAGTTCCTGGAAGCTCTCGCAACGGCCGGCTACAGCAACAACACGGTAGCCCTCTGGCCGGGCGAAAATCCGGCCGGCGACTACTGCGTAGTCAAGCAAAGCGGCTCCGATCTGCTCGTCAAGGTCAATTACAACGGTATGAAAGGATTGTACGACCACACGGGCACCCATACCGCGAAGTTCATCGCCATCGACTCCGAAGGCCGTCGCTCCTACACGACAATGACCATCAAGGTCACCCACGACAGCGGCACCGCAGAGGGACCGAACATCTTCTGGAGCACCAATCCGGAAGGTACGGATATTGTCGATATCGACTCCCGCCACACGCTCACGGAGGAGGGTATGAACGTCTTCATCAACCTCGCCTCCGAGAGCGGAATAACCGGCCTGACGGTCGATATCATCAGCGATGCCCTCACCGCCGAAGTCCTCGAAAGCCTCGGTATCGGCTTGGAAGCGCATATGGATCTGGTCAATCCGGCTTCCGACAAAATGGACGAAGGACTCCACTCGTTAGGGTTTAAGACCAAAGACGAAATCGTCGGACAGAAAACCCTGCAATTCGACATTTCTCAGTTTATGACGATGCTCTATGCCGTAGCTCCGGGCAACACGGACTTCAAATTGACCGCAACGGATGCTTCGGGACAGAACATCAAGTCCATCATGCTCTATGTTCCCCAACAGTAAACCGAAACAGTGATGAAAAAGATTCTTAAATATATTTCGCTGCTTGCAGGCGTGGCCTTCCTGACCGCAGCCTGCTCGCAGAGCGACATCGACGGCAACGCCTCGGAAGAGATGGGAACCCTGCGCCTGAGCGTCAATATCGGCGGCTCGCGTGCCGACGCATACAACGCTCTGGATCGGAGTATCATGCGCGTCTATAAGATCGAAAACGGAGAAGAGAAGCTGATCCGCAAATACCAGCCGGCTACGGAAGCTCCGGGTGATTTCTACCTGGTGGCAGGGTCCTACCGTATCAAAGTGGAAGCAGGGGACCAGAGCCAGGCGACCTTCACCAACAAGAGTTATTACGGCGAATTGGACGTCGATATCGAACCCCAACAGCCCGTCCTCAAAGAGGTAGTCTGCCCAACCACCAACATCGGCGTCAAAGTCGTCTTCGATCAGACGATTCTGGACAAAATGGATCCGGGATTCAAGGCTTACGTCAGCGCCATCGACACCTTCTCCAAAACGGAAGCTGAAAACGGCTCGGTACCGACGCTCAAATACACCGAGAACGCAACGGGTTATTACCTGCTGCCCGAAGATGTTCACAACCTGAGTTGGGGCTTTTACAGCTCGAGCACGGAGTTGGGTAGCGTTTCTAAAACCGGAGTCATTCCGACACCCGAAAGCGGCAATCTTTATACGCTGACATTCAAGTATTCGAAGACTCCGAACGGTTACCTGGGCATCACCGTACAGGTCGATCAGGACGGAGAGATCCACGAAGATCCCTTCATCTTCAGCCCGCAGCCGACGATCAAGGGCGACGGATTCGACATCAACTCGGTAATCGGATTCAACACGGACGACATTTCGTTCGCAGTATCCTCGGTACAGGCGCTTTCGGGCATCTCCATCAAGGCCAACGACGAAACGATCCAGGTGTTGAGCGACGGCGCGCTGCTTCCGGAAGCCGCAGCCAAAGGCATCAGCTACACCAAGACCGACGACAACAGCGGCAAACTCTCCCTCGGCGGAACCTTCTTCTCCACGTTCGCCGGCGGCATTCACGAAGTAGAATTTACGATGACCGACGTCGCACAAGCCGAAGGTACGGGCAAAGCCCGCATCGCAACACCCGGACTCACCGACCTGGCGGTGTACGACCTCTGGCTCAATACGGCCGATTTTCAGGTAATCGTCACCGATCCGGCGCTCACCAACGTCAAAGTACGTTACCGCGAACGCGAACGCCTGGCGGAGTCGCCTGCCTTCGGTGAGTGGAAGACCGTAACCGCCGTTGCGGGTGCCGACTATACCTATACGGCACAAGCCATCGACTTCGCCGCAGACCGCGATTACGAATACCAGTTGCTCATCAACGATGCGGAAACGGGCGAGATACACAATTTCTCGGCCGCAACGGGCATTCAGCTTCCCAATGCGGGATTCGAAACCTGGACGAACAGCAAAACCTGGTACCCCTGCTCGGCGGACGAAATCGGCTCGAACGGCATGGGTACAGGCTATACCGGATTCTGGGGTACGGGTAACCCCGGTGCCAATGCCGCCGGTATCGTGGTGACCGAACCCGCAGACGATCCCCGTCCGGGATCGACCGGGAGCAAGTCCGCCCTGCTCAAGACCCAGAGCGCTTTCGGCGTAATCGCTGCCGGCAACCTCTTCATCGGAGCCTTCGGCGGTGTTCACAACATCACCAAAGGCGATGTGTATATGGGTCGTCCGTTCACCTTCAACGCCCGTCCCAAAGCGATCACATTCTGGTACAAAGGGACGGTCGGGTCCGGCGACAAGGCCCGCTTCTTCGTCTGCATGGGCAAATGGAGCTCCTACCACAAGATCGACACGAACGACCAGAGCACCTTCTTCGATCCTTCCCAGGAAAGCCTGCCCGAAGGCCCCATCTACGGCCACGGGGACTGGCTCAACGATACCTCCCAAAGCGATTGGAAAAAGATCGTAATTCCCATCAAATACCGCAGTGATGAAAAGCCCAATTACCTGATGGTAACAGCCTCGGCGAGCTACTGCGGTGACTACATGGAAGGGAACAAGGAGAGCAGAATGTATATCGACGACATCGAATTTGTATATTGATTTTCATGCGAGGAACCGTCGCCATCCTGACACTGACACTGTCACTGTGTCTATGTTTTGCAAGCAATCAATCGCAGGCCGCTCCGGGACCTGCGATTGATTCGGCAATACCGCAACCCGATTCTTCGGAAACCGTGAACACGGGCTCCGAAAGCCCTCGGCCCGAACATCCGCTTCGGACCGATGCACAATCGCCTGCTCCGATGGAATCCGCCCCGGAGCGTAAGGCCGATCCTCGCGCAGAACGGGGCCTGACTTCCATGTCCAACCAGTTCGTCCCCCGGGGACAATGGATTTTCGGAGCCTCCGCCTCCTACTCTACCCACACGAACAAAGATTACACGTTTCTGGTAATCGAAGATATCAACTCAGACGGCTACACCTTCAAAGTCACCCCCCTGATCGCCTACGCGATCCGGGACAACATGGCTATCGGCGTCAAATTCATCTATTCCCGCTCATTGCTCCGCATAGATAGCGGCAGCATCAAACTGGGCAGCGACATCGACCTCGGTGTCGATTTCTACAACGCACTGCAACACAACTACTCCGGAGCTTTCATCTGGCGTCAGTACATCCCTCTGGGACAAAACAAGCGCTTCGCCCTGTTCAACGAAACCAGCCTGACATTGGGCGGCGGCCAGTCCCGGTTCGCTGCGGACTCCCCGATCCGGGGCACTTACGAAACCAATTTCTCCGCCTCGATCGGCATATCGCCCGGCCTGGTAGCCTTCGCCACCAACAACGTAGCTTTCGAAGTCAATGTCGGCGTAATGGGTCTTTCCTACACCCGGACACGCCAGGTACACAACCAGGTAACCGTCGGAAAGCGAACTTCGAGCCTGATGAATTTCAAAGTCAATATCCTGTCGATCGGGCTGGGTATATCTCTCTATCTATAACGCGGAAATACGATGAAACGACTGATTTTTACCATACTGATAGCCGTCGCAACGGTTTCCATGCTCCGAGCCCAGGAACCGACATCCCTGGAGGCAATTCCGTCTTCCCGCTTGCAGGACAGCCTCTACGCCACTCCGGTTCCGACGACCGTCCCTGTCATCGAGGAACTTCCGGCCCCGACGTTCTACGCCGATCTGAGCGACTCGTCCGCATCGATGCCGACCTCGGTTTCCCCGGTACGTCGGAAACAACGATTCCTGCCGATGAAACGGAGAATCGACCGTGAAATCAACAAAATCAAATTCGCCTATGCAGGTGAAATCGCCCTGGGCCTCACCGTATCTTACGGCACCCTCTCAAGCGACGACACGGACTACCTGCTGATCCTGGACAACCTGAATCTGAACGGCAGTATCTTCACCATCAACCCCTCTGTAGGCTACTTCTTCAAGGACAACATGTCGGCCGGCGTCCGTTTCGGATACACCAACATCAACGGAACGCTGGACACGGGCAATTTCAATCTGGGAGAGCAAAACGACGTCAATCTGGCCTTCAAAAACCTCCACCTGCAAAGCAGTGCACTGTCGGTCGGCCTCTATTTCCGCTCCTATGCGGGATTGGACAGCAAAGGACACTTCGGGCTTTTCGGTGAAGTAGATCTTTCGATGAAGACCGGTAATTCGGAGTTTACCGACGAAACCGAAGGCACCCTCAGAAGCACGTTCAGCGACGACCTGAAACTGTCGCTCGGGTTCAATCCGGGTCTGGCGGTTTACATCTTCCCGAACGTGTGCAGCACCGTTTCCTTCGGGCTGGGAGGTATCGAATACACCAAGATCAAGCAGAAAGATGCCAACGGCAACGAAATCGGCCAACGAACAGCTTCGAAAATGCGGTTCCGCCTCAACCTGCTCAATATCCGCATCGGCGTTACCGTTCATCTATGGAACAAGAAAGCCAACAAAGCATGATGAAACATTTCCGGCATATCCTTATCGGCACACTCCTGCTGCTGACCTCCTGCATCGAGAACTCAATTCCATATCCGGTCGTCACGCTGCAAATCCTCGGTGTCGAAGGCGAAGGCTTCACCTGTTCGCCCGAAGATATCAACACCCAGGAGCGGATCGTCACGCTCCATCTGGACGAACAAACCGACATATCCAACGTGAAGATAGACAAAATATCGGTCACTGAAAATGCCCGGTCTTCGAAACCCCTTTCGGGGACATTCGACCTGCGGACTCCGCTCTACCTCACCCTTTCGTTTTATCAGGATTACGAATGGACGATCGTAGCGGACCAGCAGATCGAACGTTATTTCGAAGTGGAATCGCAGATCGGCGCTGCGGAAATCGACGTCGATCAACTTACGGCGAAAGCATACGTTCCGGAAGGGACCGATTTGAGCGATCTCAAGGTCACGCGGCTGAAACTCGGTCCGGCAGACATCACCACGATGACACCTCCGATCGACGAGCTGACTTCGTTCGAATCGGTCCGCTACGTTTACGTCGCTTACCACGACTTCGAAGAGAAATGGTCGCTTTACGTCGAAGCTACCGATACCAAGGTACGCTTCACGCAGGTCGATGCCTGGAGCGGGGTCATCTGGGCCTATGCCGAAGGCAACAGCGCGGACGAACTGGGATTCCGTTATCGCAAGACCGGCGACGAGGCGTGGACCGAAGTCGATAAGGAGCAAATCAACATCTCGGGCGGTGCATTCGACACCTGTATCACGGGACTTACCCCGGAAACCCAATACGAAGTAGTCGCCTACTCCGGCAGCAACGAAACGGAAGTAGCAAGCGTCACGACCGAAGCAGCACCACAACTCCCGAACGGAGGTTTCGAAGAGTGGGAAACGATCGACAAAGTCGTCTATCCCTACCTGGCCGACGGCATTCACTTCTGGAATTCAGGCAACAAAGGCGCCAGCATCGGCAACGCTACTCCGACCGACAAGACGACGGACGTGCGTCCCGGCACATCGGGCATCTATGCCGCACAGCTTTCGTCGAAGCTCGCAGGTCTGGTCGGCGTTTACAAATTGGCCGCCGGCAATCTCTTTACAGGCATATTCTACGGAATCCGAAATCTCACGCACGGTATCGTCTGCTTCGGACAACCTTTCGAAGCCCGTCCGACGGCTCTGCACGGCTGGTTCAAATACAACCAGGGAATGCTGACCAACGTGGGCAGCACCCAGCCGCCGGGGATGAACCTCAAGGTCGGCGATCCCGACAACGGCATGATCTACATCGCCGTCGGCACCTGGACCCCGGAAGAGTACGGCATCTCGCAGGGAGAACAGTTCGGATCGGCCGAAAACCCGATTGCGATCGACACCCGCAACCCCAGTTCGTTCTTCGATCCGACGAGTCCGGCCGTAATCGGCTACGGACAACTGCCGCTCACCGCCAGCTACTCCGAATGGCAGGAGTTTACCATACCGCTGAAGTACGTGGCGACAGACCGCAAACCGACCCATATCGTCGTCGTCTGCTCGGCTTCCCGTTGGGGCGACTATTTCATCGGAAGCACCTCGAGCGTGCTCGTCGTCGATGACCTCGAACTGATTTACGACCGGCTGGACAAAACCGGTGAATAGGTATATTCGCCGTCAGACTATCCCTCCGATCGGATACGAACGACGAAAACCAAACGCTGAATCCGCAGCGCTTTCCAACAAAAAAGCAGGGAATCACTCCCTGCTTTTTTGTTCTGTTATCGGACTTACCCTCTCGGCGCCCTCCGGATCAGAGCTGCGCGATCCGGCAATACTTATTATAACGATTCATTACGTCCTGCACGAAAGCCCGCGTCTGACGGTAGCCGGTAAATTTGCCGCACTTCACGACCTCGTGCTGGTAATAGGCGGGATCGGACTTGAGTTCCAGGTAGCGGAGCACCACCTCCCAGGAATTTGGGTCTTCGCCGTTCACACGGGCCAGCCGCCGGGCATCATTGACATGACCGATTCCACCGTTGTAGCAGGCCAGGATCAGGCTCATTCGGTCTTTCTCGGAAATTCCCGCCGGCAGGTCGAGCGTCGAATCGATCCGATTCCACACTTTATTGGCCAGCAATACATTGGTTTCCGGATCGAGCAAGGCTTCTTCCGAGGCTACGTCGAACTGCCGGGCCACTGCAGGCATGATCTGCATCAGCCCCCTCGCTCCACGGCGGGAAACTATATCGGCTTTGAAACGCGACTCGTGATAGGCAATAGCACTCATCAGGCGCCAGTCGTTCCCCTCCCGCTCGCTGATATTCCGAATTACGTGATCGTAAGGAGAGATCACATACCGGGCTTCCATTTTCTCCTCCAGGGTAATCCCCGCTTCGGACGACGTCGAAAAATCGGCGTTGAATCCGTAAAAAGTGGTCTGTAATGTTAAAAATACGAAAATTAAACAGGTTTTCTTTAACATAAAACTTGCTTTTGCAGGCAGCTTCCTGTGCCGTACAGTACGCTAATCATAGAAACCCCACGAGATACCCATCTTAAACATGCCCGGATTGAGCGGGTACTTCGCAATCGCGAAATATTCGCCGTTTCCGAACAGGCCCCGGTTGATATGCTGATATTTCAGGAATATCCGCATTCTCTTCCACTTGCCCATCAGGAAAAGATCCATGTAGGGATAATTCCCCACCTCGATTTCCCGTTGATTGAAGAACTCCGAGAGCGCAGGGTTGTAGCCGGGCGCATAGTAGCGCGTATTGAAATGGCCATCGACTCCGAACTGCACCCGGAGCACGTTGCGCACCGCCCAAAATTCGTAGTAATACGAGAGGAAGGCGCTGACGAGCGGAACGGGTATGACTCTATGATTCGTACTCCACTGCAACAAAACCTTATGGTCCAAATGAAGTCCGGCGATCCGGAAATCTTTGCGGGCGTACACGCTCGTCACGCTGACGCTTCCGTTGTCCTGCGCTATCTGGCTGTCGGCACCGTAATAAATCTTATCGGTGACAATGCCTTGCCACACACCGACCTCAAACGCATAATCGGGGACACGGAAAGCAACTTCGAAACGAGTTTCATTCTCCTTGCGCAAAGGAGTCAACCACACGTAGTGGTTAGAGAATAGATTCTCCTGCCAGTAATCCGGCGAACGCGTTTCCATACGGAAACGCCCTTCGAGAATCAGGGGACGTTTGCGGATATATCCCGTCAGCGCCAGATTGGCGCCGAACGAAACGTCACCGCCGCGATATCCCGACGGGTAGAACTTGGCGTCAGCTCCCCAATCGACATATTTCTTGATCTTTCCTTCGACCGATCCATATACGAAGTAACTGCTTTTCCCCACCTTCTCGTACTTACCGTTCAGGTAGGAATCCAGCCTGAACTGCGAATAGGTGTGCAGGTCGAGTCCTACACCTCCGTTCACCGTACCGACCACACCGTTGCGATCCCAGGGCTGCGCCTGAATGAACACCCGGTTGGAAATCACCCGCTCATAGATCGAGTCGCGCGTCTGCGTGGGATTGATAAACCAGTTCTTGTAATATTCGAGATCGCGTGCCGGAACGAAATTACCTTTATCATCCCGTTCGTAACGGTCGTCGGTATAGGTTCCCCGAACATCCTTATAAACTTTGCTCCAGGAGTTGTACTCGAACGAATGACCGATGAATACGGCCGGCAGATTGGCGATCGAAAAGTCGCTTTCGGTAACCGGCAGCAACGGAATACCGTACGACTGTTCGACGAAAAACGCATTGTTGCGGTATATGTTGGTAGCCTGCGAGCTCGTCAGTCTCATCGGCACGCCCGACGGCATTTCGAAAGTCGTATCCCGGATCGCCCATTCACCCACCACGCCGCCGTTCTCACGTGTTTCTATGTGGTTGTTGATGAATCCGGCATGCACCGAATAACGCTTTCCCGTGTGCGAAACGGCAACCGAAAGGTTGTGGTTCTTGGTACGGGACCACTCGTAAAGGCCCTTGGTGCCGCGCGACCGATAATTGACGTTGAAGCCCGTAGTCGGCGAAATATTATGTCCCAACGTCAGGCTGAAATTCTCCTCCCGGAACTTCTTCTGTCCCGACTCAAGGTACATGAAGTGGAAATACGGCCGTTTGAGGTTGTAGAAGGGGACGTTTTCCATGCGATAGGTATAGACATCGAAACCTTCGGCAAAAGAGAAGTCGCGGTATTGAGGCCGTTCGAAGTAGTTGTACGGTAACGAAGCCTGTCCCAACGCACCCACGGCGGCATGGCCGACGCCTTCCTTATAAAACGGGTAGTCGATGCGGAAAGTGGCGAGCGTGGTATCGAGCGGATTGATATGCACCTGGTTGTAGTCCCGCGAGATCGTCCACGAAAAGTTGGGCAGCGCACGGATCGAATCGTTGAAAAAATAGGATTCGAGGGGCTTTCGAAGCCGTTTTTTCTTGGTCGAATCGGTCGGCATGGCGGGTTGTTCCTCGCCGTTCTGCGTCTGGAACGGGTTGCTGCCGAGCATATTGTTCGGATTATTCGGGTCGTTCGGATTCTGATTGTTCTGGTTTCGCAGGATCGCGCTGGCGTCGAATTGAGCGGATGCCTCCAACGTCGGAAAGGCCAGCAGCCCTCCCCACAGCAAAATCCACAGAATTTTTTTCAACACCTTCGGAAACATCGGAATACGTACGCGCAAATCGCGGCAAAGATAGTAAAAAATCAGGCTTTCGGTGCTTTATCGGGATTTCCCGAGCGCATGCAGAGCCAGCGAACCGCCGACACGACGATATATAGAACGATAATTACCGGGATAGCGTATGTACGAAGTATAATTATCAACACGATACTCGCCAGCAGAAAGAGGTACCTCACCTCGTTTCCACGCCAGCCGAAGCCGTGGAACTTGAGAGCGAACATACGGATCGGAGAAACGAGGAGCAGGGAGGTCAGTACGGCGATCAGCAACACCCCGTCCGAAGAAAGAGCGACCGCCCCTTGCTGCCACAACATGCCGAGCGAAGCGCAGAGAAGCGATCCGGCAGGCGTCGGAAGTCCGCAGAATTCGACCGTCTGCGTTTCGTCGATGTTGAACTTGGCCAGACGCAGCGCGGAAAACGCCGTCAGGACGAACACGCCATACCCCAGCTCCCAGGCCGCCGGCAGACAGCAAGGTTCGGTTTGCAGGCAAACCTGCCAGAGCACTGCGGCAGGAGCCAGTCCCGAGGTAATGACATCCGCCAACGAATCGAGCTGCACCCCGATCGCCGAAGACGAATGCAACAGACGGGCCACGAAACCATCGAAAAAATCGAACACGATTCCTGCGACTATCAGCCAGAAAGCAAGTGTCAAATCATTGTACATCAGTGCTGCCACGACGGCAAACGACCCGCAGAGCAGATTCATGAGGGTCAATAAATTCGGTATCGTGAAAAGTCGTATCCGCATTTGTAAAAGAATTAGTCCACCTATTAGTAGGCAAATATAGGAAAAATCTATCGGTTACACGCACACGACCGTCGTAAAATGCACATCGAAAAAATTGCCGAAAGCTATTTTCACCCTCAACATCCATATTTTTCAGAAAAAAGTTAACTTTGGAATCCTGTTTGTTGCTTTTTCGGCAAACAGCTTCTAAACACACACGACCGATGAAAGTTGGACTTTTCATTCCCTGTTACATCAACGCGCTCTATCCCGAGGTGGGCGAAGCCTCTTACAAGCTACTCACACAGTTGGGTGTAGAGGTGGATTATCCCCTCGATCAGACCTGTTGCGGCCAGCCGATGGCCAACGCAGGCTACGAGCGCGACGCCAAGGCCCTGGCCGAGCGGATGGAAGCGCTGTTCGCCAAATACGACTACGTGGTGGGGCCTTCGGCCAGTTGCGTGGTCTTCGTCAAGGAGGGATACCCCCGCCTGCTGAACGACTACCGCGAACATGCCTGCATCGATTCCCGCATCTGGGAGATCTGCGAATTCGTACACGACGTCGTAAAACCGACCTCGCTCCCGGCCCGTTTTCCGCACAAAGTGAGCATCCACAACTCCTGCCACGGATTACGCAAGCTCGGGCTCGGTTCGCCGAGCGAGCTGAACCTGCCCTATCATTCGAAACTGCGCGACCTGCTCACGATGGTCGAAGGCATCGAAATCGCCGAACCCTCGCGCATCGACGAGTGCTGCGGCTTCGGCGGTATGTTTTCCGTCGAGGAGAACGCTGTTTCGACCTGCATGGGACGCGACAAAGTACGCGACCACCTCTCCACGGGCGCCGAATACATCACCGGCGCCGACAGTTCGTGCCTGATGCACATGCAGGGCATCATCGACCACGACAAACTCCCGATCCGCACCCTGCACATCGTACAAATCCTCACCTCGACACTATGAGCAGCCACTCCAAAGCCGCAGCGAAATTCATCGCCGACGCACCGCGCACCGCCTGGCACGACAAAGCCCTGTTCGCCGTACGCACCAAGCGCGACAAGATGATGCACGAAGTTCCCGAATGGGAGGCGTTGCGGGAAGCTTCGTCACAGATCAAACGCCACACGCTGAGCCACCTGGCCCATTACCTCGAAGAGTTCGAACGCAACGCCACCGCCAACGGCATCGTCGTCCACTGGGCTGCGGATGCCGACGAGATGAACCGCACGGTCTGGGAGCTCATATCGGCTCACGGCGGCAAGAACCTCATCAAGAGCAAGTCGATGCTGTCGGAGGAGTGCGGACTGACGCCCTATCTGCTCCAGCGCGGCGTCGATGCCGTCGAAAGCGACCTGGGGGAGCGCATCATGCAGTTGCTGCACGAGCCGCCCAGCCACATCGTGCTGCCCGCGATCGCCGTCCGCCGTGAAGAGGTCGGCGCCCTCTTCGAAAAAGTGTGGCATACCGAACCCGGCAACAGCGACCCGACCTACCTCACGCACCAGGCCCGGATTCACCTGCGCTCCAAATTCCTCGGTGCCGACATCGCCATGACTGGCGTCAATTTCGCCGTGGCGGAAGCCGGGGCGTTCGCCGTCTGCACCAACGAGGGCAACGCCGACCTCGGCACTTCGTTCCCCGACCTGCACATCGCCATCATGGGGCTCGAAAAGGTGATCCCCGACTACCGGGCGCTCGCCGTCTTCACCCGCCTGCTGGCCCGCTCGGCCACCGGACAGCCCGTAACGGCCTACACCTCGCTCTACCGACGTCCCGCACCGGGCAAACAGATCCACGTCATCATCGTCGATAACGGCCGTACGGAGTCCCTGGCCAACGCCGCGCACCGCAACATGCTCAAATGCCTGCGCTGCGGCGCCTGCATGAACACCTGTCCCGTTTACCGGCGATCGGGCGGTTACTCCTACTCGTATTTCATCCCGGGACCGCTGGGTATCAACCTGGGTATGCTCCGTTCGCCCGAACGGTACGGCGGCAATGTTTCGGGCTGCTCGCTCTGTTACTCCTGCTCGGACGTATGCCCGGCCAAGATCGACCTCGGAGAACAGATCTACGCGTGGCGGCAGGAGATGGGCGAAAAGAACCTGATCGACTGGCACAAAAAGTTCATGGTCAAAGGTATGGACTTCGCCATGGGCGGTCCGGGCCGTTTTTACGCGGCTGTCGGAGCGGCCCGCATCGCGGAATACCTGCCCCGCTTCGTACTCAACAACAAGTTGAACCCCTGGTATGCTTACGGGCGCGACATACCCCACTTCGCCCGAAGCACCTTCAACGCCCGGTGGAAAGCGGGCAAAGTCAAATCCGAAAAACCGACCGAACGATGAACAGCAAAGAAATAATACTGAACCGCATCGCCGGAGCCGCCATGCCTCCGGTCGATTACCCCGCTTTCGACTTCACTCCGCTGCGGTTCGAAGATCGCACGGCCGCCTTCGCCGAAGCCGTGAAAGCGGCCGGCGGGCAGGTCGTCGCGGCAGACGGGAACCCCCTTACAGAGTTGATCCGCCGATACTATCCCGACGCCAAAACCATCGCCTCCGTCCTGCCCGAAGCACACGCCACTATCAACCCCGACACGGTGGACGACGCCCGGAAGCTGATCGATATCGACCTGGGCGTAATCGACGGTTGTTTCGGCGTGGCGGAAAACGGCGCGGCAGGACATCCGCCACAAAGCCCTCTATTTCGGTGCCACGGCCCTGATGATCCTCATCCCGCGCGATGCGCTGGTCGATACGATGCACGAGGCTCTCGCCCGACCGGAATTGGACGACTTCGAATACGGATGCTTCATGTCCGGACCGTCGAAAACCGCAGATATCGAACAGGCCCTGGTCTTCGGGGCGCACGGTCCGATGTCGGTCACCGTCGTACTGCGGTAAACCGCATCTCTCGACTCCACATCCACTATCCGGCACTTTTTCCCAAGTGCCGGATAGTTCGTTGTACGATTCGTCCGTATCATCCGTAAAATTTCCCTGGCCGACAAATATCCGCATTTCAAAAACATACCGAACAATATTTAATTTTCATCCGAGAATAATTTTAGCTATCTTTGTCTAATGGATCGATCCGGCGATGCCGGCCGTAAATTCCGAAATCATTCAAAAACAAACCGCAGCAACAACTCATCATGGACAAACATACCTATTGCGTCATCATGGCCGGCGGCATCGGCAGCCGCTTCTGGCCCAAAAGCCGCCAATCCAAGCCCAAGCAATTCCTCGACATCCTCGGCACCGGCAAGTCGTTTATACGCATGACGTACGAGCGTTTCGAAAAACTGGCTCCGGCTGAAAATTTCCTGGTCGTGACCAACGCCCGCTACAAAGACCTCGTGCTGGAACAAATCCCGGAACTCGGGCCGGAACAGGTACTCTGCGAACCCGTCGGACGCAACACGGCTCCCTGCATCTGTTATGCAGCCTACGGACTGCAGAAGCGCGATCCGGGAGCGAAGATGATCGTCACCCCGGCGGATCACCTGATCCTCAACGAGGAGGATTTCCGCGCCATCATCGGCGAATGCCTCGACTTCATCGACGACCGGGCGGCTCTGATGACCGTCGGCATCAAGCCCACCCGTCCGGAAACGGGCTACGGCTATATCCAGGTATCAGACGACCGGACCATCAGCAAGGTCAAGTGTTTCACCGAAAAACCCAACCTGGAGCTGGCGCAGACGTTCCTGCAATGCGGCGAATTTCTCTGGAACTCCGGCATCTTCGTCTGGAAAGTCGGCGACATCATCGAAGCGGTGCGCACCTACCTGCCCGAGCACCACGCCCTCTTCTCGGACATCCAGCCGGTATTGGGCACTTCAGAAGAAGCGGAAGCCATCGCCCGAGTATTCTCCGAATGCCGCTCCATCTCGATCGACTACGGCGTGATGGAGAAGGCGAACAACGTCTATGTACGCCGCGGAGAGTTCGGCTGGAGCGACGTGGGGACCTGGGGCTCGCTCTACCAGCACGCCCGCAAGGACCGTTACGCCAACGCCAAACCCGAGAAGGGATGTTATACGGACGAAAATACCCGCAGTTGCATCGTCTCCCTCCCGGAAGGCAAAGTAGCCGTCATCAACGGCCTGAAGGAGTACATCGTGGTGGATACGGAGGACGTGCTGCTGATCTGTCCGCGCAGCGAGGAACAGAACATCAAGAAGTTCATCGACGAAGTGAAATACAACGAAGGCGACAAACATATTTAAGGGCCACAACATTTCCGCTCCGACGCGGGATTCCGGAGCCGCCGGGATTTCCGAAAAGGTAAATGCCCCTCGCCGGGTTTCCCATCGACAAGCGTTCCGCTCTTCTTTTGGACAAGGAAAACATGACCAAATATTCGATTTCCCCGATGTCATCCCTGTATGAACTGTATCTGCGCCACCCGCGCATTTCGACGGACTCCCGCCGCATCGAGCCCGATTCCGTATTCTTCGCGCTCCGGGGGGCG
>OHRZ01000147.1_pt1 | contig 30437 bp, 31 predicted proteins | sample 1578621 | NCBI WGS metagenome assembly OHRZ01 (sample SAMEA3879554, study PRJEB24766) | human gut metagenome | biome: human-associated habitat; feature: feces | place: USA | collected 1985/1987 | reverse complement strand
GACAGTAGAATAATAAATCCAATTTTGATATAAAATTCCATTTTACCCACCCATAACTACAAAAAACTATTCCGTTGGCTAACGAATCTAAATCTTCGCCAGCTAACGGAATACCTTTTCCTTTTCGGTTATGCCAAGAGGCTGTTTTTATACTTGTCTATCCATCCGGATAACAGCCGGAGCGGAATTATTTCTTTTCCAGCTTCCTCATAGCGTCAGCAAGAGCGACGTCCATAGCTTCGTAATGATCGCTATCGTACTTCATTAGTCCGGCAAGCAGTCCGTTCAGCGTGTTTATGGCACTTGTCCCTTCTTCCGAACTTCCGCTCTTTGAAATCAGGTCGATAGCCGCACTCAAATCCCCCCGTAACTTTACGAGGTCACTAACTTTCTCAATTGGTAAGAGGTAGAACAGTTCTCCTTTATCTGTTCCTACAATCCCCTGCAACGGGGTTTCATGTAAATGTTCCATTATCATATGTATTAAAAAACGTGACACTGCCAATCACAGTTCCAAAGGCATCGCCAAACGCCCAACACAAAAGTAACTGACAGGTCACGTTAGTATATGACCGAGCCAGTTTACTTACCTTTGTGTTTTGAAATTGGCGATTTCTTGGAACGGTAAATAAACTTACTAAAAAGCGGAGGACTATTTATCCTCTCGTTGCAAAAGTAGGAAAATAATAGGATATTCCTTTGTGATTAAGATAAAAAGATAAAGCCAATATCTTATAAGATAACGGATAGCTCCCGGCGAGCTATCTTTTTTAATGGTTATCACATGGCTTTTTTCTTCATTTTTCTCTCTATAATTTCTTCCTCGATTGCTCCTGCCAATCTAAAGGAAGCCAACTGTTAAGCTATGTTTCTTGTGCGAAGATAAACGGCAGTCTATTGCCGTTCAAATTTTTATTTGCAAAATCTCCAGCCCTACGGGTAGTATTTTACAAAAAAAATTTGCCCGTTCATATCCAGCCATCTTCCGATGCACACGAAACACAGCTCAACAGCCGGCTCCGATAAGGCATAAAAAAAAGTCAAAAATTATGAAAAATGAAGAAAAAAATAGGAAACAGCAGCTTACGAGCCTTCCAATCAGCATAAATATTTTGAAAGTCGTTTTGGTGGCGGCTGGTGTCTATTACTTCGGAGTGAAGTTCCTTTTTGCCATCCTTTTGTGGTGGGCAGTTCGTCAGATACTCCGTTTGTTCTTCATTACCCTTAAACTTCTGTTTTGGGGACTGATAGCCCTGTTCATTCTATACGCAATTATTTAATCACTAAACAACATATAATATGAAAGCCATATCCCAAATGACACAAGGAGAAAAGTTACAGACGATTTCAGAGTACACCCCATGCAGGATAGAACGTGAAATCGTGCTCCGTTACCTTTTGGCGGTACGCCGTAACGATATACAGCAGATAGAATATTTTGAGAAATTCGGTAAAAGCATACGCCAGATTATCCTTAATGTCCATACCTACGAAAGAGCATTACTTTTCGGTTATACAAGCAAGGATTTAAACGAACACGGTTGGTTAATTGGTATGTTGCCCATCGTTGAGAAAATCGAACTGGACAACTCAAACTGCATCCACATCGGTAAATCCCAAAACGGAACGTATGCCGCAGCCGTAGATTGGTGTACGGGAAGTGCCGGAGGTGGAAGCCATCCATCCGTATTTGACGAACCCATCAAAGACTACAAAGAAGCCGTCAGGCAAGGTATTTGTCAGTTGGAACAGCAATACAGCAAAGCAGAACGCTATTCTGTTACCGATAGAAGCAATTATAATCCCAAAGTGATAAGCAAACTCAAAAATAAACTATTGGAAATGAAACGCCGGTACACCCAGCCCCAACAACTTACATTGGCGCTGTTCTAAACACAAAATCCTCTTGCCCATTATCAGGCAGGAGGATTTTTATTTTTATATAAGGGAAAAGCCTATTCAACCTCTTCTCCCCATAACTCCATATCAGTCGGTGCATGATATAAATCCCATCCGATGCACCCCCATATAGCAATAAGGAAGCCACAATAAACAAGCCAAGCAGTCATTACTACCTCTATTTAGTTAAAGGTTCAATCAAACTCTTCATATCCTCACTCATCCGGCTTTGCTCATATTTGGATCGGCTTAAACTCTCAAAGACAATTTGTTTAGGCAGAACCTTATAACAAAAATAACTTGAACCGAAATAAGCCGCATTTTTCTCCGTAAACTGGATACGTTTGTCAAACAAAAGCATTTGCATCTCTTTATCCTTGAACAGACGTACCGGAGCGCTGCTGTTCAACCATAAATTAGATAAAATCAGTGCAAAAGGCTTTCCGAAAGATAAGCAACGTTCCACTACTTGTTGCTTTTTGCTGAAAGGAGGATTTGATACAATCATATCCCATTTCATTGGCTCATAATTAAAAAAGTCTTGCCCGGTGCAAATATGGGAATGGACAGTATTTATACCGGCAGCTTTCAGAGCAAGTATAAATTCGCTGTTTTCCGTATCAAACGGACACCATACGGTTTTATCCTTTGGTATATACTTTATAATAGGAGTAACCGCATAAGCAGGAGTATATTGCTCATCACTGCTAAAGCGTGGATTATACCCGGCATAAATCATTCCCCCTCCTCCTTATCCTGACTTTCATTATTGAAGCTGAAAGATTTCTGTATCATTTGTCCGAAAGAATCGACCACATAAATATCAATCGTCTGCTGGTCAGTACTCATAGATTTATAATACAGGCGGAATGTTTCCCTTTCCAGCGGATAGAGGTCATTCGGGAGAAGAACCGTCCCATCTTCCAAGCGTAACTGCCCCTTGCCGTCCGGTTGGAAGTAACGGATAAAATACTTCGTTTCCACATACGAACCGCCTCTAACCAACTCACAACGTATTTCCGCTTCCTCGCCTATTACGATTTTATTCTGTACCGGCAGTGTTGCCATATCAAACTCATACACCTGCTGCACGTCCAACTTGTCACTACACGCTACCACACACACGATACCGGTCAACACAAGACCGAGCACGAATATTGTTTCAAACATCTTCTTCATATACCTATATTAATTGATTAAGAATTTGACGCCCAGACCGAATTGGAAATGAAACTTACCCGTATCACTTCCCCACAAGCACCGCTCGCGGGCGTTCAGTAGCAGCACCACCCGGTTACTCAAATAACTTTCCAGTTCCAGCGATACAGCACCCCCATAGACAAAGTTATCACCGCTTCGCAGGGTAGAACCGTCATAGAGCAGCTTTTCTCCCCAATTATTGGTTTCATATCCCGCCAATGCCGATCCGCCCAGCGAAAGCAGAAATACCTTATTCGCATCCGAAAGAAAAGTATAGTAATACCCACCCTCCGCAGTAAATTGCGAGGTAGGTATGCGGATAGCCTTATACGGATGATACTTTTGCAGATACTCCGCACCGAACACCCACCGGTTGCAATGTCTGGTATAAGTATCCAGCGACAGCCCGAAAGAATACCCCAGCTCATTACGTTTGTCGGACGAATGGAAACCGTCCGCCATTCCTCCCGTAACCCGGATGCCACGCATACCCGGCAGGCAGCGTTGGGCGTATGCCTTGTCCGTCAGGACAAAGCACACTACCATACACAATAAAAATAGAACCTTCTTCATCTTACTTCATTTTCAGTTCGTTAATCACTCTTGCACGGATTAGTTCCGCATTTCCGATTACAAATTTCTGATGGCGTCCGCCCGCCTGCTCATTCATTTCTACTACCAGCTCCTTATCATCCGGCAACGTAAATTTAGGCAACGTAAAGACCGTTCTCTCCCTGCTCTTCCCGTTGACCACCGTTACATAATTATATGCACGCAGCGGAACAATCACCTGTTCCTGAATGGCTGTACGTTTTGCAATCTTTCTGTCCACCACCTTAAAAGTGATATAGTCCACATGAAAAGGCACGTTGGACGAGTTTTTCAACTCCGTATGGAAATACAGTAACCCGTTGTGCGTATAAATCCCTTTCAACGTATATTGAATACCGAACCTTTTACAGCCGATATGCTTCACCAGTCTGTCATTGTTGGCATGGATAGACTTCATTATCAGCCGTACCAGCAACGGCGATTCGCTGCCCAATTCTTTCAGATAAACCTCCATCGAGTTATTCGGTCGGTTCACCGCTTCGCCGTCATGGATAAAGTCCTTCATCTCGATATTCAACTTCGTAGGCTCATCCGCATACTTCACGTTAAACGTGTAATAACTGCCATCCTCCGTAATCACCGCAAGATTGGTTTCCCGTGAGAAATCACGCAGTGCCGCTTTCACACGCAGCACATTTTCCGAACCGTCCGCTTTTCCGGCGATAATGTCCGCAGAACCCAAATCCACATAACGGATAGCCGCAGGAAAAATCAAATGTACCGTTTTGTTAAAAGTCACTTCTAACCCATAGGGAGGAACCATCCGGTCAAAAGTTACCGTCCGGGTAAGTCCCTCGTACAAATCCCCCGTAGAAGGACTTTTGCGCACCTCCTCCTCGCTTGCATCTTCCTCTTCAGCGGCAACCGCTTCCGTTTCCTGTTGCACCTTTTCCACTTTTACTGTCTTTTGTGCGTATGCACCCGATACACTTGCACAAAAGGCAAGCATCAAAATCAACTTTTTCATAAATACTTCTTTTTAAATTGTTTATAATTGGATTTTTAGTGGTATATCTCTTATTGTCCCGGCAGGAGATAAAACTCATGGTTAGCTTTGAGCGTCACCTTTACCGTTCGGAACTTCTTCGCCAGATATTGCGACGCCCCCTGAATGACACCCTTTCCCAAGTCCGCAGCCAGTTGTGCTCCGGCATCTTCCGTGATGGTGATACTCGTTCCGAGTGACGACCCCATGTTCGCCGCCATCTCCTTCACCGCGTTCAGTTCCTCCGATTCAGGCACAAACACCCCCTTCATACCATTTGTATCATATACATCCAGATTGATGGGCGTCACACTCTCCCCGTAACTGACTGAACTCACCTTTATCTCCATCCGTTCACCGTTGACTTTTGCTGTACCGGTAACCATTGTTCCCGATGGCACATACTGTTCTCCCGCCATCATCGGCTCCAATAACCGGAGCTGCACTTCCTTCCCGTCCGTCAGCGTGACAGTCTGGTACACACAGGCACGGATAGTATTCTTCGCAATATCCTCCACCTCCGTTTGTACCGTGTTGAATCCCAGATTACGAGGCTTGCTGTACACCCTCACAAAATCCGCATCACTCATCGGCGGAGCCAGTAGCGACACCACTCTCTTCTTTACCTGTCCCACCGGCACAGTGACAGTTCGGACATTTCCCGTGCCCTTGTTCCCGGCGGTGGCAACCTCTGCCTTTTCCGGTTGCCCGTTACCGTTCTGTCCCGGCATATACTTTGCCGCCAGTTGGTACGACTTCTCCATCAGTTCCAGTTGTTCATCCGCAGCCGTTTTTCTCTGCTGTTCTTCCTCCTTCATCCGTTCCAGTTCCTGAATCCGCCATTCCAGTTCCAACTGCTTCTGGTCATCTTCCGGCTCCTTCTGTTCCTGGTAGAAAGTACCCAACTGCTTGTTTATATCCTTATAGGCAACCGCTGAAGAACGGATCGGCGAATTACCCGTGCGTGGTGCAGGTTCCGGCGGCAGTTCTTCCATTGAATCCCCGATAGGGGCTTCCTCCGTCTGCCCGATGGCAATCTCAAAGTCCTGCAAAGTCCCCATTTTCGACTTCTGCTGTTTCTCAAAGGCATCCCGCTCGTATGCCTCCTTCTTGTCATCCAGCAATCCCTTTTCTTTGGGGAGCGGCACGTCGATATTGAATCCCTGCTGCTCTTCCTTTTCCTCTCCACCCGAAGAAGGAGCGAAAATCAGCCACATGGCACCGGCAAACACGAGAAACATCAGCGGATACACCAGCATCTTCTTTCTCCGTTGGGCTTCCGCCGGTGTCAACTCCTTGCGTTCCTTCTCTTTTGGCTTCTCCTTTTTCCCTGCCGGTTGTCGGGCTGCATCCTCTCCGGCAGTTTCCCGGACTTCCTCCGTCACCGTTTCCTCTTCTATCTGTACGATACCTTCCTCCAGTACCGTACCTTCTTCATTGATATGATTATCTTCCATTGCTCTTTACTTTATCACATTACTACTTCCTGAACTCTCCCGAACGGGATAAGGGACACTATCCGCCTGCTGATGCAGTTTCATTTGTTCGATATGCTCGATCTGCAACCGTTCGCCTTCCTCTTTTCCCATCCGGTAAATACCCGAAACCGTGAAATAGATAGACAATGCACTGAATCCTAACAACATCGTGAGCGTGACTGCCAACTGCTTTCCCGGCGTCAGCCTTCCGCACATGCGGCGCAGACCATCATCCATCCGGTCTTGCCATTCATTGATTTTCTTCCGTATCATCATGCCTATCTTTCCAGTACCCGTACATCCTTGTTTTCCAGAATCTCGAACCGCTCCATCGTGAACCCGTGCGGGTTATTGTCCGACCGTACCGAATTGATTAACCCGCACCGGGTAACAAGACTTCGTTCCGTCACATTACTTGCACGGATAATCATCTGCCGCGCGTACATCGTCACCTGATAAGGATAGCGGTCAAAGTCGCACGCCATGCTGTCCACCTGCAAAGTCTGGTTGATATTCGCCGAGATGATCCGGTTATAATACCCCTTCTCGCTCCAATCCTTGTAGTACCTGAAAGCACTCTCATCGCAGAGGAACAGCGCCCTTCTGATATTTCCCTCTATCGCATCCTTGTCCGGCGAAAGCGTGAAGAACAACTCATGAAACCGTTTTACGTGCTCTTTCGCCTCCACCGGTCTGTTTTGCGAAAGGTCTTGTGACAGAGCCAGCATCAGCGACTTGCCGTTATCCAATACATAAATCTTCTCCCTCTGCTTTTGCGCAAAGCTGTACGAACTCCAGATGCTGTACCCCGCCACCAGCGTACACAGCACGAGGAATACCAACGCAATCATCCGGATTTGCCGGAAACTGCTCTCTATATTCTTCAAACTCTTAAATTCCATCTTAATAAGATTATTTGATTTTCAACTGATTATTTACCTCTTAACTTTCCCGAAACATGACCGACGGCGGCTCCCGTCACTGCCGCAGCCCCTTTGCCGCCTTTCAGTCCCCACGAATTGACCTGCTTTCCGTAACTTCCCGCGCCGCCGTTCTGGATGATCCATCCCGATACGGTCGGAATCGTGAAATACCCGATGATCCCTATCAACATGAATATGATGTAAGCCGCGTTCGAAGCATCCGGTATAAAATTCGGGTCTTCCAGTGCCACAATATCCTTTTCCAGCATCAATACCTGAATACGGGCAAGCACCGCACTGAACAAGTCCGAAACCGGCAGCCACAGATAAATCCCGATATACCGGGTGAGCCATTGCGTCAGCGTCGCCTGAAATCCGTCATAGACGGAAAGAGCGAAGGCGAGCGGCCCCAAAATGCTCAACACGATTAAGAAAAATGTCCGTATCGTGTCCAGTATCAGCGAAGCAGCCTGAAAGAGCAGCTCCATCACCCAGCGGAAAGCATCCCGGATATTCTTCTTCAGTTCATACCCCGTTCTTTTCATTTGCATCCCCATCATGATACCCAGCGATTCCGGCGACCATCCCAGCTCGTCGATCTTCTTATCAAATTCAGCGTCCGAAACGAGATACGCCGTTTCCGGATTCCTCACCATCGCCTCATATTCCAGTTTCTCCCGTTGCTGGCTGTACTTCTCTATATTGAGTGTCTGCCCTTGCAGGATATTGTTGCAGCCCTTGACCACCGGACTCAGCACCGTATTGATAGTCCCCAATACAAAAGTGGGAAAGAACATGATGCACAGCCCCACCGCAAACGGACGCAACAGTGGATATACATCCACCGGTTCCGCCCTCGCCAGAGCCTGCCATACTTTGGCAGCGATAAAGAACAAGGCACCCAGCCCGGCAACGCCCTTTGCCACCCCGATCATATCACCGCAGAGCGGCAACATCTCCGTGTACAGATTCCGCAGAATCTGGTGCAGGTTTTCAAATTCAGCATCCATGACCGTTTACCAATATCTTTCGTTAGCACTTCCATACAAGGACAAAATCCTTTTGGTATCATTTTTCTCCTTCGCACGCAGGTAAGAAACCGAGATGTTCCGGTTCGTATAGTACGCCACCAGATTGCGGTAATCCTTCACATCCCTGTACACCCGGTCTATCACGTCCATACGTTCCTTGTCGCTCATCGACAACCCGTTTGCGTTGACTACCGTTTTCAGTTCCTCCAACAGTCCGCTGCTTTCTTCCAGCAACTTCGTATATCCGAAAGCGATGGCGTTCAGTTCCCCCGGTGTAAAATTCGGGTCGGATAGCATCTTCTGATAGTTCGTCACATACATTTCCGAAATATCCCCGACGAGCAACACCGTCTGTTGCACCTTCCGGGCATCCTTCACTAAATTGTGTACGGATTTCAGTGCGTCGTAATATTTTTTTCCCTGCTCAAACACCTTTGCCGTTTCCTTGAAACCGTTCAGCGTATTGTTCGCAGTTGTCGAAGTCTGTATAATCTGTTTGGCAGAATTGATGATACCTTGTGCCAGATTTCCGGGGTCGGTAACCACCCATTGCGCTTTTGCCTCATGGCAGAAGCACGCTGCACTGATGCAGAGCACAAATAAGATTCTTCTCATAAATACATCTTTTTAATTGTTCGTAATTGGATTTTTTAGTGGTAACGGCAGAAGAGCATCACAGCTCGTCCGCCCGGACATATTCCCCTTCCGTAGAGAGGTATAACAGATCCTTTTCCTCGTCATAGCCTAACAGAATTTCCCCGAACAGATCAACGGATAGTCCCCGTCCGGTTTGTTCTATTTTGTTTACTATCACCGTATCGGGATTATAGACTATGGCAAGGTAGAAATTCCTGCCGTCGTGGAACACCTGCACCGGTGGGGAGTGCAGGTTACTTTTCCATGCGCCGCAGATATTTCTGACCGGAAACCTACGGTTCGCTTTCATGGCTTCCTATTGTTTCCGGACATACTCCCCATTAGTCGAAAAGGTCAGCATATCCCTTTCCTGATGGTAAGTCATATCAATATGAAACCCCGTGTCGATGAACATAGCCCCGCCTTTCTGTTGAATTACATACGTTTCCGGCACCATTCTACCCGTCATTCCCCTTTTGGCAAAAAGGGTCAGCTTGTAGCACTTCCCGTCTTTGGCAATCCGTATATCCGGTTTCCCGATGGCACTTTTCCATTCCCCGCACAACCGGCTCATATCCGTTTGCGGTTCGGTGCAGGCTTCCGTCAGCAGGCACATGACCCCGGCGAGCAGCACCGACAATGTTCTCATCTGTTTCTCATTAAATAGATACTTCATTTCAATCCTGTTTTTTTTGTTTTTTACTTTCCGCCAGTTGTTTGATAGCCAGTTCGATATTTCCCCCTAACTTCTCCGCCAACTGCATCACTTCCAGTTTCTCCGTTTCCTCCGTCGTATAAGTCAGATACTCCTGCATCGACACCTCCGTGGCATAGACCGCCGACTGCACGCCGCCCAGCCCGAACCACACCTCCTTATACTTCCTCGATGCCGCATTTGCCATATTGATAGAGAGGATTTGCGCCTTCTCCTTGTCCGTCAGCCCCAGCAACTCCTGAATTTTCGAGAACTTGTTCATGTACTTGCGTTGGTCGAGCAGAATCTTGCAATCCGAGTTATTGATAATACTCTCCTTGACAATAGGCGAAGAAATAATATCGTCCACCTCTTGCGTGACCGTCACCGCCTCCCCGAAAAACTTTCGGACAGTCTTGTACAGATAGCGCATGTATTCCGCCATCCCTTCCCGCGTCAGCGCCTTCCATGCCTCCTCGATGATTATCATCTTTCTCACCCCTTTCAATCGGCGTAACTTATTGATAAACATCTCCATAATAATGATAGTCGTCACCGGAAAAAGGATGGGATGATCCTTGATAGAATCGATTTCGAATACCACGAACCGCTTGTCCAGCAAGTCCAACTGCTTGTCCGAGTTCAGCAGAAAATCATACTCGCCACCCTTGTGGTACGGTTCCAGTACATTCAGGAAATTGGTGATGTCGAACTCCTTGTCGCGTACCCCCTTCGCATCCAGTATCGCCCGGTAGTCCGTGTCCACAAACTCGTAGAAAGTGTCGAAAGACGGCACAAGGCTGTCATCATACTTGATCCGGTCAATGAACAAGGCAACCGCATTGGACAGCGCCACCTCTTCCGAGCGCGACGCCGGTTCATTGTCCTTCTTCCAGAGCGTCAGGAGCAATGTCTTGATAGATTCCTTTTTCTCCACGTCAAACACCTTGTCCTGCGTAAAGAAGGGGTTGAAACTGATCGGGCTTTCCTCCGTATAGGTGAAATACACCCCGTCGTCCCCGTGCGTCTTTCTCCGTATCATCTCGCACAGCCCCGAATACGAATTACCCGTATCCACCAGCACGATGTGCGCCCCCTGTTCCCAATACTGCCTCACAAGGTGGTTCATAAAGAATGACTTCCCGCTGCCCGAGCCGCCCAATACGAATTTATTGCGGTTCGTAATGATCCCCGTCTTCATCGGCAAGTCCGAAATATCCACATGAATCGGCTTCCCGCTGATCCGGTCAGCCATCTTTATCCCGAACGCACTCGGCGAACTCTTGTAATTTGTTTCCTCGATAAAGAAACAGAGAGCCGGTTCGATGAATGTATAGAAACTTTCCTCCTCCGGAAAGTCCCCCGCATTTCCCGGCATCGCCGCCCAATACAGCGTAGCCGCGTCCACCGTGTTATGCCTCGGCTTACATTCCATCAGCGCCAACTGACTGCCCACATCGTTGCGGATATTCTTCAGTTCCTCCGCATCATCCGACCACGCCATCACATTGCAGTGGCAACGTACCGATGTCAGCGAATAACTATGCGCCTCGTTCAGATAGAGGTCTATCCATTCCTTGTTAATCTGGTTCGACCGGCTGTAGCGGGAGAGCGACTGCATGTTTCGTGCCGTCTTCTCGAACTTCTTCAGGTTCTCGTTGCTGTCATCAATGAAAATATACTGGTTTACAATATGGTTGCACGACAACAGCAGCCCGATGGGAGCCGCAAAGCACAACCGGCAGTCCGAGCGGTCAGTCGATAACTTCTCGTACCGCATGTCCGTGCCCACCTTTCCCGGCACATCGTCCACGTCCGAGAGCGTATGCACGCACAGCTTCTTGTCGCCGATGCGCAGCCCGTCCGTTCCCAACTCCATATCTTCCAGTGTCGTCGTATCTTCCAGCGAGAGCGAGAAATACTTCTCGATCAGTCCCGCTCCCTTGTCCGTACCCACGATTTCATCCGTGCCCAACCGTACCAGCCGGACAAGTCCCGAATCGTTCACGATCTGTTCGAACTGTCCCACCGCTTCCAGAAAGCGCGTAGTCATCTCCTTGTTCACCTCTTTCGGCATGATAAACCCGCGGCACAGCGATGAAAAATTACTTTGCATCCTTGCCCGTTCCTTCGTCGTTTTCGTCAGGAACAGATAACACCCGTGATTGAGGAACGGACGTTCATTGAAGTGCATCTCGTAACAACGGGAGAGGAAGCTAAGGCTATCCTTATCCGTTTTCGGCTGGTAGTTCTCCTTGATGAACCAGTCCTGCTTGTGTACCACCGAATAGTTCGGCAATACCTTGATTGCTTTCGCCCATGTGGAATGTATCGTTTCATATTCCGGTGTGGTGACCGTGAACAACTCCGGCAGTTCCACCCGGAAGGCGACGGTAATATCCGCATCCTTGCTGATGATGCAGTCTTGTTCCACCGCAAGCAACGGGAACTTGCTTTCTATCGTGGCAGCTTTTAGTACATTTCTCATTTTCTTCTCTTTTTGAATAATTTTCGGGGAGTGATCCTGTTAATCAGGAAGCGGGGATGCTGCCGGGACGAGAGCAGTTTCATCAGTCCGTGTTCGCCGTATTTCTCATTCAGCGCAAATGTAGCCCATACCAGTACCGAAGCCGTGACAACACCGAACCCGATGCAAATCCACTGGTTGATACCCACCATATACAGGATGATGAACACTACAAATACCGCGAGCAATCCAGCAGCGAACAGGAATAGATATTGCGCTTTCAGTCCCTTAAATTCAGCACTTTTCCCAATCCCCTTGTTTAGTTCAAATTCCATTCTCTATTTTTATATATTGTACGCGTACATTATATAAATTACAAGAAGAACGACCTCAAAATAGTAGCCGCCACAATCAGGAAAATACAAGCTCCAAACCACGAAGCGGCAACTTTACTCGTGTCGGGATCGCCCGATGAAAATTTGTTATAGACTTTTACCCCGCCAATCAATCCGCAGACCGCTCCGATAGCGTACACCAACTTCGTCCCCGGGTCAAAATATCCCGTTATCAGGTTCGTTGCCTCCGTTATCCCCGCTTGTCCGTTACCCTGTGCATAAGTCGCACCCACAGCCACAAACAGAGCGGTGGCAGCTAAAAGAAATCTTTTTGTATTCATAAACACTTGTTTTTTATGGATGCAGGGCTGGATAACCCCGCATCCGGTTATTAATAATTGGTTACACAATATCATATATATTGAAGTCTTCCGGAACCTCCCCGTCAGCCTCATTGCCGTTATCATCCGTTCCGTCGGACTGTTCCTGCCGGTAGTTCTCCATGTGCAGGTTTATCAGTTCCGTCACCCTTTCCGCCCGTTGCGGGTGGTTGGCAACCAACTGCTCGAACATGTCCGTATGTTGCAGTTCCGTCAGTGTCCTTCCGGCTTCCTGTTCCTCCTGTTCGCTCACCGTTTCCTTTGCCTTTTCCAGCACTTTCACGGCGGCGCACATATCCTCAAAACTCACCCCCGAAGCCATTGCCCCCGGCTCGCTGCATCCTTGCAGTTCCTCGTCTTCCTCCTCATAATCCAGCGACACATCAATGTCCATCGGTTCATTGTCTGCCCCTTCCGGTGGTGCATCGTTGAATATCCCATCCAGTTCTTCGTCAGGCACTTGCAACGGGTGTTTTTCCGGTTCGGCGACAAAAGTATCATCTTTTTCAACTCCTTTTTCGCTTTCATTTTCCGTGGCTTCGAGTGGCTTCAAAGTGGCATCGAGTGGCACCGTTACCGGAAGTACAAAATGGCTTTTCCCCAGAATCCCGGCTACCGGCGCATCCTTTCGGGGCAATATCGCGGCAGCGTTCCGCGCCACCTTCCGTCGCTTCCATTTCTCATAGTGCAGATAGACCGCAGCCCATAGCACATACAGGATGGCAAGCCCGAACAGCAGTATAAGTTCCACATCCTTGCTCATAGCAGATCCTCCCTCTTTTGCCGGTACAGTTCGTTAATCTCTTCCTTGTGCCTTTCCAGATGTTCCGCCAGTACCGTGTCGATATAGCCGCCCACCGTTATATCCTTGTCCGCTATCACATGCACCAGTCGGGAGATGACCGCATGAATCTGCCCGCTGATATACACGCACTGCCGTGTTTTCAGCTCGTTCCGTTTCAGGAACTTTTCGCCGTACTCCGACAGTCCCCGTTTCTTTCCCTTTCCCGTTTCCCGGTTCTCCTTCGCCCGTTCCACCGCTTGCAGTGTTCCGCCCGTTTGTTGCGGTTCTGTCGTCTTGAACGACGAGATGATGAAGTTCTCATCAATCTCGTCCAGATTAACGTCCTCTTTCAGTTTCTTCGCCATACGCATCCCTATTGAATCAGTTCCAGTATCTCATCAATAATCTCGTTCAGGTTGCTGCCCCTCACCAGCACCTTGTCCGCCGGAAAGATAGTCGAGCGGAACAGTGCCTTGTGCCCGGCGGACAACTCCCGCCGGAACCGCTTGCTGTCCGGCAGGAAGGTCTTCAGTACCGACAACCCCAAGTCACGGATCACCTCCTCATACACATCGTACAGTTCCGACTTCTCCCGTCCGTCCACCATGTTCCAGAGCAAGTGCATCCCCTTGATTTTCGACTTCCCCGTAGTAATCAGCGTATCGTTCAGCACCACCACGAAGCGGAGCGTGCTCTCCATCACCACCCGGTCAGCCGATATAGGGGAGAAGATATAGTCCATCCGTGCCAGTGTGCGCACCACACCGCCGTTGTTGATAGTACCCGGCAGGTCAAAGAAGATAAAGTCAAAGTCCGTGTCCGCCAGTTCTGCAGCTCTCGTCACCGCATCCTCCGGTGTGCTCTCGATCACCGGATACGCCTTCTTTTTCAGTCGTTGCACCTGCTCGTATGCCATCCGCTTGTAGTACGGATCATCCATTGCCATTTTCAGGTCACGTTCCCGCATCTCCACGATGCTGTGTTGCGGATAGTCACAGTCCACCACGGCAACATTATAATCCATTACATAGTGCAGGTAACTTGCCACCAATACGGTCAGCGTTGTTTTACCGGCTCCTCCCTTTTGGGTGGAGAAAGCGATGTACTTCGGTTCCTTTTTCATACGTTCAATTTTTAAATCGTTCATTATTCAATTCATTATCTCAATACTTCCTTATCTCTTTACGTCATCCTTTCTCTGTTTCCGTGTAGCATTGCATCATCACTTCACTGTTTCACCATCGAAGAACTTCTTCGTTTCACCACTGACGAACTTCATCATTTCCATACGTCAGTACGACAATGCTTCACTACAACAGCACGTCAGTACATCACCATTGGAGAACATCACCGCCTCACTGTTTCCGTGCCTCAAAAGAATGGCGGCGCAAATAAACGACTAATTGAACTCCCCTGTATCACTTTGAAAATCAGTGGCATCAACTGGCACCAAAGTGGCACCGAGTGGCACCGTTACGGGTTCTTCCGCCCGTTTCCGTCCCCCTAACTTTGCATCGTTAAGCAGTCCGGGTTGCAACCGCCGCCCTTGCCGTCTGTCGCTAACCCTAATCTGACCGGGTACGGTCAGATTTTTATGTTCACCCGAACATAGCAAGCTGTGTTTTTTGCTGCACGAAACAAGTTCTGCCGCAAAAAACGCTTGCCCCTTTTCCGATGGAGAAAGGGGGACAATTACCTCCGAAGTCGGTAATTGTGGGGAGAGAGTGGTAGGGCGTAGATACTCCGCCGGGCTGTTATTGTACCACTAAAAAAATCAGATGTATGAATGATGAAAAAGAAAAAAGCCGCCGCAAGGGTGGCAGAAGTCCCAAGACCAACCCCGCCGTTTACCGCTACACGGTCAACTTCGATGTCGTCGAACACGCCCGTTTCCTTACACTTTTCGAGCAGTCCGGCTTGCATTCTATGGCGCAGTTCATTGCCGCCCGTGTCTTCTCCGAAGAATTTCGGGTAGTCCGTACCGACCGTGCCGCGCTCGAATACGTCGCCAAGCTCACCGCATTGTACCAGCAGTTCCGCGCCGTAGGCGTCAATTACAATCAGGTGGTGAAGGAACTCCACGTCCATTTCTCCGAGAAAAAAGCCCTCGCCATGCTTTACCGATTGGAGAAATCCACACTGGAACTGATAGAGTTGAGCCGTAAGATAGTCGAACTGTCCAATACCTTTGAGAGCCGATGGTTGCGAAAATAAGTACGGGACAATCCCTTTACGGTGCCCTTGCCTACAACCAGGACAAGGTGGACGAAGGTCATGCCCGTGTGCTTGCCGCCAATCTCGTCCTGCAACCCGAAGACGGGCAGTTCCGCATCGGCGACTGCATGGACGACTTCCGGCGGTGGATGCCGTCCCACTACCGGACGGAGAAGCCCGTTATCCACATCTCCCTCAATCCGCACCCCGACGACGTGCTCACCGACGAACAGCTCACGGCCATCGGCGAGGAATACATGCGTAAATTGGGATATGGCGACCAGCCCTATCTGATTTTCAAGCACGAAGACATCGAGCGCAGGCACATCCATATCGTCAGCCTCCGGGTGGACAGCACCGGCAGGAAGATCAACGACAGCAACGAGTACCGCCGCAGCAAGGCAATCACCGAAGAACTGGAACAGAAGTACAACCTCCATCCGGCGGAAGGACAGAAACAGGGTGACGACTGGCAGCTCACCCCCGTGGACAGCAGCAAAGGCAACCTGAAAAAACAAATCGCCAATGTAGTGAAACCCCTCTTGAAGATGTACCGCTTCCAGTCCGTGGGTGAGTTCCGAGCCTTGCTTTCCCTGTACAACATCAGTATGGATGAAGTCAAAGGCGAAGCCGGCGGCCGCCCTTACCACGGCATCGTGTATTCCGCATTGGACAAGGACGGCGAAAAGACCGGCACACCGATCAAATCCTCCGTCCTCGGCAAGACCACCGGCATTGCCGCCATCGAAAAACAGATGCAGCAGTCCGCCACGGCGATCCGGGACAATCAGCTCAAAGAGCATACCCGCCGCATCGTTTCCGCCGCCATGCAGCGCACCCGGACAGAGTCCGCTTTCCGCCGGGAACTCTCCGCGCAGGGTATCGACCTCGTATTGCGCCACAACGAAGACCACCGCATCTATGGCGTTACCTTCATCGACCACCATAGCCGGACAGTCCTGAACGGCTCCCGTTTGGGCAAAGACTTCTCCGCGAATGTCTTCAACGAATATTTCAGCAGCAGCGGAGAGGAACCGCAAACGCAGCAGGAATCGCCAACCGTCATCGGCGGTCATACCGGACAACAACCGTCAGCAGACAGCCGCACCGATACCACCGCAACATCCGCCGACGGCGGTCTGCTCTCCCTTTTCTCTCCCGACCCCGTACTGCCCGACCGTGAGCCTCCGCTTCCTAAGAAGCGCAAGAAGAAGCGTCGCCGTTACGGACGTCAGGATTAACTCCATAACATATTGTATCACACTATTAAAATTCAGAAAATATTATGTCACAAGAAGATGATTTAAGAGGATTGGCACGGGTGATGGATTTCATGCGTGCGTTGAGTATTCTGTTCGTAATAATCAATATCTATTGGTACTGTTACCCCGCCATCAAGGAATGGGGGATAAACATCGGAGTGGTGGACAAGATACTGCTCAACTTCCACCGCACCGCCGGGCTGTTCACCTGGTCGCTCTACACCAAACTCTTTTGTGTGGTGTTCCTTGCCCTTTCCTGCATCGGCACCAAAGGAGTGAAGGAAGAAAAGATAAAATGGGCGCATATAGGAGCAGTCCTTTCCGTGGGCTTTGTACTGTTCTTTTTCAACTGGTGGTTGCTGGAGATGCCCGTGTCGTTTGTCGTCCGCACCGCGTTCTATATCCTCACCCTTACCGTCGGCTACCTCTGCCTTTTGGCGGCAGGCATCTGGATCAGCCGCTTGCTGAAGAACAACCTGCTCGATGACGTTTTCAATAATGAAAACGAGAGCTTCATGCAGGAAACCCGGTTCATGGAAAATGAATACTCCGTCAATCTCCGCACCCGCTTCTTCTACAAGAAGAAATGGAACGACGGATGGATTAATGTTGTCAACGTTTTTCGTGCGAGCATCGTATTAGGAACACCGGGCAGCGGGAAATCCTTCGCCGTGGTCAATTCCTACATCAAACAGCAGATTGAAAAAGGCTTCGCGATGTTCATCTACGACTTCAAGTTTCCCGACCTCACCACCATTGCCTACAACCACCTGCTCACCCATCAGGACGGGTACAAGGTCAAGCCGCAGTTCTACATCATCAACTTCGACGACCCCAGCCGCAGCCACCGGTGCAATCCGCTGAACGCCCGGTTCATGACCGACATTTCCGATGCCTACGAGAGTTCGTACAACATCATGTTGAACCTCAACCGTTCATGGGCGGCAAAGCAGGGCGACTTCTTCGTCGAATCGCCCACCATCCTGTTTGCCGCCATCATCTGGTTCCTCCGCATCTACAAGGATGGGCGGTACTGCACTTTCCCCCATGCCGTCGAGTTTCTCAACAAGCCCTACGAGCAGATTTTCCCCATCATGTCCTCTTATCCTGAATTGGAGAACTACCTCAGTCCCTTCCTCGACGCATGGCTCGCCGGAGCCGCCGACCAGCTCATGGGACAGATAGCATCCGCCAAAATTCCCTTGTCCCGTATGATTTCCCCCGCCTTGTATTGGGTCATGTCCGCCGACGAGTTCACCCTTGACATCAACAATCCCGATGCCCCCAAAGTCCTCTGCATCGGCAACAACCCCAACCGGCAGGCAATTTACGGCGCCGCTTTGGGACTGTACAACAGCCGTATCATTAAGTTGGTCAACAAGAAAGGAATGTTGAAGAGTTCCATCATCATCGACGAGCTTCCTACCATTTTCATCAAAGGGTTGGATAACCTCATAGCCACCGCCCGAAGCAACAAAGTCGCCGTACTTTTGGGCTTTCAGGACTTCTCCCAGCTCATCCGCGACTATACCGACAAGGAGGCGAAAGTAATCATCAATACCGTCGGCAATCTCTTTTCCGGGCAGGTTGTGGGTGAAACCGCCAAAACGTTAAGTGAGCGTTTCGGCAAGATATTACAGAAACGGCAGAGTATGACCATCAACCGCAATGACAAGTCCACCTCCATCTCCACCCAGATGGACAGCATGATACCGCCCAGCAAGATTTCCGGGCTGACGCAAGGCATGTTTGTCGGCTCCGTTGCCGACAACTTCTCCGAGCGCATCGAGCAGAAGATTTTCCATTGCGAGATAGTGGTGGATGCCACTAAGATAGCCGAGGAAGAGAAGAGTTATCAGAAAATCCCCGTTATCACCAACTTTGTCGATGATAACGGAGTGGATCACATGCAGGAGATGGTACAGGCTAATTACAACCAAATCAAAGAAGACGTCCGGCAGATTGTCGCCGATGAATTGGAGCGCATCAAGAACGATCCCGCCCTCTGCCATCTGTTGGAATTGGGTAAGAAGGACTAAACCCCTCAAAACAGGCAGGAGGAAAAAGCAAGTTACTTTTTCCTCCTGTACAGTTTCTCGTCGTCCTTGTCCATCCTTTCCAGCAGGGCGTCCCTCATGCTGTCTATATAGGTGGTTCGGCTCTCCTGCACCCGTTCCCTCATGTTCACATAACAGCCCGACGGGTCTTTGATTTCTATCCCTAACATCTTGCCGAAGTGCGCCGCCACCTCCTTGATGGTCACCTTGCCGTCATTGAAATTCTTTAGTGTGTCCGAGCCGTAGATAAACTCCATCAGATGGATGACCTTTCCCGTCCATACAATCGGCGGCAGTGTTTCTTCTCCTTCTTCTTCCTCCGTTCCTTCCGCGTTTCCTTGCGTGCCGCCCTTTGCCCATTCGATGGCGGCGTCCACAAATGCGATGCCCCCGTTGGCGGACAGCTTGCCGCCCGTTTCCGTCCTCCTGTCCTCGATATGGATCAGCAGTGTCCGTAAGTGATGCAGGGAGAAGTAGATGAATGTCACATTCTTTTCCTTCATGCAGAACTCATAAATCCGGTGGGTAAAATCACCTAACGCCTCTTCTAATTCCTCACTTGTGGCATCCCCTTGGGAGAGTAGCCGTATATATAGTGTTGTCTTAAATTCCTCCATGTATGAAAATATCCGTAAATACCTATTTTGCTTTAAATTGGCTGCAAAGGTACGGATATTCCCGTTTCGGCATGTTACCGAAAATAATCATAAATTCATCATTATTGCCCATGTTTTTTCCGCAGGTTCGTGGGGCTGTCGCCGAGGTTCGCCTTGCAGAAACGGTAGAATTGCTGGGGCGAGGCGAAGTTGAACTCCTCTATGATGTCATGGAAGGGGATATAGGGGAAAGAGAGCCGGTATAGGATATGTTCCGAGCGTTTCTTCAGCAGCCATTGATAGACCGCCGTTCCGAACTCCTCCTTAAAGATGCGCCGGAAGGTCGTTATCCCGTAGCCGCACAGGTCGGCAAGTTCCTGCGTGTCGTTGGCTTTCATGTAGTGTGCCAGTACAAGGCTTTTGAACGGCACCTCTTCCCCCGTCATCGGGTGGAAGAAGGCTTGCAGCTCTTCCGGTGTATAGTAGCGGCTGAACAGCCGGATCAGTTCCTTATGTTTCAGGTGCCATAGCTGTATATCCTCCGTGCCGTCCGCCAGATAATGGCGGATGCTTTCCATGAACAGCGCGATAGCCTCATGTGCCGGTAGCTTGCAGCAATAGGTGGTGGCGTTGCCGCCCTCTTCCTTCTTCTTGTGCGTGTACAGGTAGTTCAGTATGCAGTTTTCCGGACGGCAGACCGTGTTGTTGAAGGTATGGATCACCGCATGGGTATCTTCCAGTATCTCCCCTTGGCAGTCAGCCATGCGGGGCAGGAACAGGATATCGCCCCCGTGCAGCATTTCTTTGCGGAACAGGCTGCTTGTCAGCCGTACTTCACCTTTCTGGCAGAATACGATGTAATTCATACCCTTGTCCGTATTGCTGAATGTTTCCCCTTTCCGGAAACTTCTCAATAGGAAATTACAGTTGTCCGGCGTTTCGTTGCAGGGCAGGTGATGATAGGTTTTCGTTTCATTCATAAATTGGATAGATGGATAAGGTATTATTTGTTTTTCAGTTCTTTCTGGATGCCTGCCAGAAAGTTCAGTGCATCCAGTGGAGTGGCACACGACAAGTCGTAGTCCATTATTTTCCGTTCCCATTCACGGGTGGGATTCTCCGGGACGGTTTTCTTCGTGTCTGCCGGTATGTCGTCTATCAGCGTGTCGTCTTGCGTGGCATCCAGCCCCGCAAACTCCACCCATGTGTCCGTTTTCGCCAGTACCTTGCCGCCCGCAGCCTCAATGCGTTCCGCCACCGTCGGCAGGCTGTCCGCGGGGAATCCGGCGACCAGCACCTCCCGTCCGCCTTTCCTTGCCTTGCGCTTCACCCGGTAGTGCATCAGCCGTGCCAGTGCAAATGCGCCCGCACCGTAGGCATGGAAGAACATGCCCACTTTCATCAGATAGAGCGTTTCGTTGTTTCCCTTTTCCTGTTTGTCGATTAGTTCCTGTTCCGTCATACGGCTTCCTTCCTTATCAGTTGGTAACTTACGATTTCCCGGCGCATCTCCCGTTGCAGGCGGGCACGTGCGGTATATCGCTTTTTCAGCACCGTCTTTTCCAAATGTCCCGACACATACATCACCTTCCACCATTGCGGGGCGATGCCGCCTTCTAATAACAGCTTTTTCCGGATGTTGTAGGTAGCAAAGTGCTTCATCTGTCCTAAGTACGAATTTACCGACGCCACGAACTGCTCGCCGTGCGTTTCCACATATCCCGGTTCTTGTGCCAGATGGTTATAGCGTGCCAATGTATCACGGAAATACCCCACTGTGCGGTTGCTGATGTACGTCCGTCCCGGTTTCACCACGCCACCGATATATGGGATACCTTTGCCGTAGTGTTGCAGGTACATCTTTCGGGGGTGCAGGGTTAGCCCGTTTGCCGCCAGCCATTCGTGGATGCGCTTACGCCTCTCCAACAGGTATTCCTTGCTGGTATGCACCAGTGCCATGTCGTCCACATATCGCCCGTAGAACGGTATGCCCCACAGCTCCGTAATCAGGTGGTCGAGCGGACTCAGGAAGAAATTCCCCGACATCTGGCTCGTCAGGTTGCCGATGGGCAAGCCGTGCTTCCCGTCCGAATGGAACAGGCTCTTGTCCCGTGGCAACCCCTTCCAGTGGCTCGCGGGGCAGCGGCGGATGCAGTCCTTCTCCGGCCGGTTGAAGATGGTTTCGCGCAGCAGGTAGAGTAGCATCTCCAGGTCGTTCGCCCGGTAGGTTTCCCGCAGAAACTTCTCCATCCGCTCGTAAAGCAGCTTCTTGTGTATATCCATGAAGAACGAGCGGACGTCGAGCTTCATCACGTAGCAGTCCTTGGTGTAGTTCTCCGAACATTCGCGGACAAATTCCTCTACCCGGCGGATGCCGTACAGTGTCCCTTTTTCTTTGCGGGTGCTGTAGCTGTCGTCTATAAATTCCGCTTCCAGCAGCGGCTCTATCTTGCGGGCGATCAGGTGGTGTACCACCCGGTCGCGGAAGTCGGCGGCGAATACTTCCCGCTGCACCGGCTTGAATACAATGAAGGCGACAGAGCGGGAAGGCTTGTAGGTTCCGGCGTTGATTTCACGCCACAACCCGATGCACTTCCGCTCATAGTCTGCCTCGAAGGCAAGGGCATTATGCGTCCCGCGTTTCTTGCGGCGGCAGGCGAAGTAAGCCTCGAAGACTTCTTCCAACGAGATGCCGCCCGTTTCTTCGGGAACGAATAAGCTGTTTGTTTCCATTTTTCTTTTTTGTTTCATAGGTTACTTTAAAAAAGCAAGAAGGGGACGCACACGATAGGTATTGTTGTTCTTATTGCCGTTGTTGTTCACGTTGCCATTGTTGAAGTTCACATACCACGCGTTGTTGCTGTTGTTGCTGTTCTCCGTACTCGACCAATAGTTGTCGTTGTCGAAAAACGTTGTTATCAGTTTTGTCTTTACAAGAAGGACAAGCCTTCCTGTCGATAACCCTTTTTTAAATAAACCGGCTCTCTCCGGTAAGCCTTGACCGACCGGATTCTCGCCACAAAAACATTTCTTGCCTTTATCTTCTGTTCTGTTCATTGTTTTGTTTTCCTTTCTCATTATATTGTTTCCAACCCGTGGCTTGTTTCCCTATCTTTTCCATTTCGAGGGCGAACACTGCCACTTTTTTGGTATCTATCACCTTTTGCTCGGCACACACACGAAGCAACATCTGTAATATGCTGAACTTCGATAAGAACTCCTTGATAAGTTCCACCTTTTCGTAGCTGCTGTTCGCTTTATAGAGCAACATTGACATATCCAGACATACATCTACCATCCTTGTCCCCAAACTATATTTATAGTATCGGGGAAAGTCCTGCGTGGCACGGATCAGCATATTCAGCAACCGGTATGTGGCACGGTAAATAGGTAATTCTTCGGTCAGAGCCATAAAAAATATCATCGACCCGCTTCGCGGGGATTCGTTTTTAATAGATGAATAATTTTAATAGATAAATAACTAAAAAGCAAGAAGGGGACGCACACGATAGGCACTGTAGTACTTACCGCCGCGGTTGAACACGCCGCCACTGCCGAAGTACACATACCACGCGCGGTCGCTGTTGTCGCTGCGCTCCGTACTCGACCAATAGTAGTCGAAGTCGAAAGTAGTTCCACCAACCTTCCCGATTTGAGGATTCAGCATACTTTTTCCACTTGTACTTTGGCTTGTTACACCTTGTCCCCAACACACCTGTTTCAACTCACAAACGGAAGGCCAATACCAACCGCTACTGCTTACGGGAGCAGGATGGGCGGTCTGAAAAGCTGCCAGACCCTTGATGGGCTTCACACGAAGATTCTGATTCTTATTATTATCGGGATTCTCTATATACTTATTGTACTCCTCCAAGGCAACGGTATTGGCGTAACCCTGCATCCTGTCTGTTATCTGAATACTGCTGAAACTTCCGGGTCGGGAAGGACTTCCAGACCACGTGGCACTACTCAACCAATCATTCACATATTCATAACCGCCATACGTCCATGTCATTTTAGGCTCGCCGCCTGCATTATCCGGATCGGGCATTTCCCACAAGGAAACGACCAAACCGTGCGTACCGTTGGGGAATCTAGTATCCAACAGACCGTAGTTGTCGCTCTTAATATCGCCCAACCAATATACGATGCCGAGGCAATCCTTTTGCTGGTTTTCTGTTAGGGAAGCTATACCACCCGGAATCAGATAACCTTCGTTACTACTGTTCTTGCAATAAAAATCGCCCACTTGAGCATTGGCAAGGCTATACGATCCGGCATTTACCCTCTGCGTGGAGCTGTATCGGGTATTTGCACCTGCCAATGATACCGTCAAATCCTTACTGTATGTCTTATTATCAACGGTATAGAAACAACGTACGCTACTATTCGTTAAGCCGGAACGAAGAATACACCGGTAACTACCGTCGGCCGCCTTATATGGATAGACAATTTCATCATCCATTAAGAAGTTCACATCAGAGATGGCAGGAGATGGATGAACAAAATCATCACTGTTATCCAATGTATAATGCACTTCCGGCAAAAGGGAAACAGAATTATAGGCATGGGTCAGGGTGGCGGCAAGTGTCTTTTGCGGAGCAATACCGGCTGTAGATTGCCATATCATCAGGTCGGAAGCACGGTAGTCGGCTTCTGACTGCTGGTCTGCTTTGGGAATGAATTTACTCTTCAAACCGCCATCGCCTTCAATAGAGGTAACATCGTTGGCATCGGTGCTATACGGGAAATAAACGATATAGGTGACATTCGTTGCCTTGTTGTCGTAATAATATACGCTCTTGCCGGTGCCTTCGCTGTTTACTGTAGCTGCATCGAAAGACCAACTGCCGTTGTTGTATTTATAAGGAAGGTTGTTGCCTTTCAAGTCACCGTCCTCCAATACGATGACGCCTACACGGTCACCGTTCTCGAAAGTGGTGGCTGCGCCATTATCGGTGGCACGGGTGCCGGAAGCGCTACTATCGGTTATAAAGCCTCCTGCGCTCACTGTCAGTTCCAAAGCAGGGCAGGGCTGCTGCGCTACGGCAGGCAACTCTTCGTCACTGCTGCAAGCGCAAAGCAGGGCGAGGGAAAGAAAGAGATATATTTGTTTCATCTTCATCATGGATGCGGAGTTTAAAAGGTTAATATGGCACGGACATAAGATACTCGCAGATAGCCATTATCACTTTTTGCATAACTGCCGGAACCGCTGCCGTTAAATTGATAATACCATGCGTCATATTCGTTCTTTTCCGTCGAAGACCAATAACGGCCGTTGTTATCCGTGGTCTTGAAATCAGTACCTCCGGCTCCTTGAAACAAACCGGTACGGTTATTCATGCTATAAATGTCATTGAGCTGACCGATGGAAGGCAGGTACCAGCCACTGGTATTGGCAGGAGAAATCGCGCTGTACCCGGATGCAACCTTAAATGCCCAATACTGACCATCGGCTGTAGGGCTGTTTACATCGGTACTCTTATATGCTTTCAGCAAACGGACAATGGCGGTATTGCTGTAACCGTCATACTTATTGACATAAGACCCCTCATCAGTCAATCCGTCCACATTGGTCAATCGTATTCCCCAGGCACCTGCATTGTCATTCGCATCGTTCAATGCAACCACATAGCCGTGAATGGTATTATCCATAAAGAAGAAATTATAGTTGCCTACATTATCTCCTGCTCCGGCACCCACCTTGAAGACAATGCCGATGCAGGGATTGGAGGTATTTGAGGAATATGTACTTGACCATGTACCGTTCGCATAAAAATAATCACCTACATTCGGAGAGGCAGGGCTCGTGCCGGCTGCTCCGGCTTCCGCCTGTATGTTGTCCAGCCACAAATCTGAATGGATGTCATAGAATGTATAGGTATAAGTGCGTGTATCGGCTGTGTATGCTACTTTCTGTTTGCAGATACCGGCAGTTACCTTAGTCAGAAACTTCCTTAGGGTATAACCGTCGTCAGCCGACAAGGAAATGTTTATTGCACTGGAAGAAGTTGTATATATGTTATCGTTGGCTGTCAAGGTGGTGCCGTTAGCATCCGTCACTTTATAATCCGATGTATTTGTCGGTGCAGAGAAATCTGCCAGATGTATTCTGAAAGTGGCTTTCTCCGCATCACCGTCTTTTGCGCTATCATCCTTCCACGAAGCGGTAACCGACTCTACTTGCAGTCCCGTTTTCTTCACGGTGATGGTATAGGTATATTGCTTCCCGGCTTCGAGGTTGGCATCGGTGCTGCCTGCGGGGGTATAGAAGTAATTACGGGCAGCACCATCTGCGCCGATAGTTACTTTGATAAACTTCTTGTTCTGCATCTGCTGCGGGATAACGAGGGCGGTGTAGGTGGGGGCGCCTCCGCTGGCTGTTTCCGTTTTCGGGGTGATGTCGCCGTTGCTGCCGCTGCCCGTCATGCCGTTGTAGCCCAAAGAGCCGGCGGTATAGCCCGTAAAGGTGACGGTAGCAGTGGACAAGTCGTTGTCCTCAATGCCGTCGCCTTTCTTTAGCGTGACCTTCACCTTTGCCAGTGCGTGGCGGAAGACAAAGGCAACGGAACCGCCGCTACTGTATGTATAATCCTTTGCCGGGGCATGAAGGATATTCTCCAAAGTCCCGAAACTGGTATTCTGGTCGGTGATGTTCACTTCACCGCTACCGGTATTACTGCCGACGGTGCAACTCACCGGATACCATGCCGCAAGGGTTTCCTGCCGCTTGCTCCAATAGAGGATGTTTCCATCGCCATCGGGAATCATCGCACCGTCGGTTGTATTGCTTATCTTATATTCTTTATGGTTCGCGCCGCCGTCCATGCTGATGGCTACGGGGTCGTTCTCCTGCCACGTGGTTTTGCCGTCCGCACCGGTGGTGGCGCGGGTGGCGGTCAGCCCGTCCACGCTGGCGATAAACGTCATGGGGCACGTGCCGTCGGGCAACGTGGTGCCGTTGTCCGTCACGTCGCTGCACGAGGCGGCAAGCAGGCAGGCGAAGCCCGCCACCGCCAAATGTCTGAATGGATTTGATTTGTTCATCATATCATTTTTCTGTTTTATTATCACTTGTGCCATCGGCAGCGGCGAAGCTGCCAGTTGCCACCTCTATAGGTTGCATCCTCCGCACATTACGCTTTTATACGGGATGGCTGAATTTCATTCCGGCTTATGGTGCGCCTTAATCCATTTCGGCATTGCCGGTCTTTACTTCTGATGTCCAGTCATCTATCTTCGACGTGACTGTCAGTCCGCTTTGGTTCACCGTAATCTTATAGGTGTATTTCTTCCCACTTTCAAGTGTCAGAGTTTCACCATCAGGTATTTTATAAGTGAACACGGCATTATTGCTTAACTTCACTTGGATGAACGCAGTTTTCGCATTTATGGTCTGCTTCGGAAGTACAACCGCTTCACCATACTCGGTGTTAGTGTCGAAATTGTTTGTTGTTACCGTGCGCATGGTAATCGGGGCAGCATCATTGTTGCTTCCGTTTATGGCTATCATACCTGCACGATCCGATTGCTCGGTCATTGTTACATCTTTGCCCGGAGTGAAGTCCGCTTTCAGCTTTGTCCCTAAAATCGTCACGGTAGCACCTGTCAAATTAGGATTACCGTCACCCGATTTCAGTGCCACCTCCACTTTGGAGAGTATATGGTAGAAGGGCAACTGCACCGCATTGCTGCTACGTGTTACGCCTTTCTGAACGGCATAGAGCAGGTCGGACTTGGCATAGTTCTTCATATCCGTACCCGACTGGTCGGCTTCTACCGAATGTACGATAGCTGTGGTAGGAAATTCGGTAGTATTTTCCGTAAATGTAGTTTCTTTGAAGTTTCCATGCAGGGCATAGAAGTCCAGACTGTTGCCATCAGTGGGATAATATTGGGAAGTGCCCGTAAAGTCGTTACCGCTGCCTGCCGTAAGCGTCCATGCTTTTATATAATCCGTTGTAGAGGAAGCCTTGTCTGCCCATGCGTAAACAGTTTCGCTTTCCAGTATCTGCGTTGCCTGCGTATTGGCACGTGTCTGTGTCGTCACCCCGCTACTAAGGCGTATCTCACCGTTCCAGTTGTCCACCGGTTCATTCTCGTCGTTGCTGCAACCTGCCAGTATCATCGTGGCGGCTGCCATTGTCACAAATAATTTCGCTTTCATTTTTAATTTCTTGTTTATAATACAATACATACGTTTTGGTTATCATTTATTCAGCGTTACCCGTTTCGCCGCCTTCGTTGCCCGGTGTCCAGTCCTCCACTTTGGAACTGACTTCCACACCGGCTTTACCGATGGTGATGGTGTACAGGTATTTGCTTCCGGCTTCAAACTTCTTTGACTTTGCAGCGCTGTTCACGCTCCAGTGGAACGCTTGCCTCCCCAACCCGGGCACGGTAAACGTCAACACCATGTTTTCCGTAGTCGCTGCGGGCAGCACGATGCCTTCGGCTTTCAGTCCGTCGGTATGCAGGGCGATTTCTGCCGGTGTGCCTGCGGTAACGGTCGCCTCGCCGCCCGTCACCACGTTGTAGATGCCAGCCGTCTGCTGGTTGCTGATGCTGACAGTGGTGCCCGCCAGGTCGGCATCCTTCAACGATGTCCCGTCCGCCTTGATGGCGATGTCTAACTTCACTAACTTATGGGTAAAGACGAACTCCACTTTCGGGTTGAGCTTGTCTTTGCCCTCCACTTTGGCGGCGCCCATCAGGTCGATGTCCTTTTGCGGGGTCTGACGACTTACATCGACGGTGTACACGTTGCCCTCCGCCAATGTTTCCCGATAGGGGTAATAGGCGACAAAGTCGCGCTGTGCGCCATCCACAGGGAAGTAAAGGGTTTGTCCTTCGGCAGCGGTGAAGCTGCCGTTTTCCGTTTTCTCGGCAGTGGTGTACTTGCGGTTCCCGTTTCCGTCCGTCACATCGCCGTTCAGCATATAGATGCCGATGGCATCGCCCGCTTCCCAGGTCTTGTCGTAGGCGCGGGTGTTCATCCGGATGCCGCTGGTGGCTTCGAGGGCAACCCGTCCGTCGGTGGGTTGCGGTGTGTTTTCTCTGTCTTCGCTGCACCCCGGCAACAGGACGGTTGCCAGCAATGCACAGATAAATGCTTGCTTTTTCATCTTCTTATCTTGTTTTTTAATTCAATCGTTCGCTTTTTCTAATCGTTGTTACTCGCTTTAGAGTTTTCACACAGCCGCTTTAGTGGATAGTGATATTGCCATTGTCCACTTCCTTCCATCCGGTAATCGTGCCGCCCATACTGCCTGCCGTGGGCAGGTTGAGCAGGGCATCCAGCCGCAAAGCCTCCATAGTGCCGCCGAAGTCTTTCAACAGGTCGGTCAGGTCGGTCACGAGGGTCTGCACGCTGCCGTCGGTCAGAGTGACGGTGAGGGTGAGCGTCTGCCGTTCACCGGTTACCACGCCCATCAGCCGGAGCATGGCGGCAAGCGCCGGTTTGCCTTCCGCACGGGTGGGCGTCACGGTGCCGAACCTGAACTCCGGCGCAACTGTCCGTCCCGTCTGTCCGGCGGTCTGTTCGCCTGTCGTGAGGTCAAGGCTGTGCGCGATGCCTGTCAGCGTGGCGGTTGTCCCGGCGATGCGTTCCTTGTCGCCTTCCGCCAGTTCCAATGTCAGCGTCAGGCTGCGGATATGCTGTTGCATCGGCAGGGTTACTTTCAGCGTGTCGTCAGCCGCCACGTCCAGTTCCTTTCCGGCGGAAAACAGATACCCCGGTTGCGGGGTGAGCGTGCCGTCGTCTTTCGTGTCCACCGTGGCGGCATTCCCCGTTACGGAAATACCTTCGGGCGTATTGTACGCCAACAACCGGTAACTACCCGGTGCCAGCAGGCCGTTGAAGGTGTTGGTTTCCGCCGTCACCTCCTGGCTCTCTTCTCCGATGCGCAGCGTATGGCTGCCGGGCACGGATGCCTCCGACGAGCGTCCCGACCAGTCGGTGGTTACCCGCACCGCCCCCTTGTCCGGGTGCGGGGTGTTGTGCAGGTCGTCCTTTACGCAACTGCCGAATGACTGGCATACGGCTGCAAATATCAGCAGCTTGCAGATGCCGGACAAATTTATTTTTCGGTTGCCCCCTATCATTTTATGAATGACTGTTTTCTTCATCTATTTCTCAATTTTTAATTTTCAACTCTCAATTTACCAACCATACCAGTGTGATGCCGAATTGGTTGATGCCCCAATAGTTTTTCGTTTGGCTCTCTCCGCGTACACGCACTCCGTCCGTCACCCGGTATTTGTCATACTCCGCATGGGTATAACCGATGCCTGCATGGAAATCCAGCAACAACCGGCTGTTCAGTGGCAGAGTATAACCGCCCGTGATGCCGCCGCCCTGATAGTCGCCCAGCTTGCCCGTACCACCGAGCTTGTAGTTGAACTCTCCGGTGTGGTACATCGCGCCGAAGTAACCCCGGTTTTCTTTACCTATATAATAGCGCACTTCCGGCGATACCTTCCACAGTGCATATCTTCTGTCTTTGTCACTCCATGACCACGAAGTCCACGAACCGTTTACGAGGATGCCCACATGGTGGTTGATGCGCCATTCGATACCGAGGTCGGGAGTGAGCGTTGCCCAGCGCAGCAGGTTGGCGCGCAGGGCGATGGTATAGGGCTTGGCGGTGGCTTCGGCTGCCCGGCGTGCCTGCTCTTCGGCTTCGAGGCGTTGGCGTCCGGCATCTACCCGGCGTTGTTCCTCCGCTTCGGCAGCCCTCCGGCGTGCAGCTTCCGCTTCACGGCTCGCGGCGGCTTTGCGCGCGGCAAGTTCCTGTTGTTGCTGTTGTTCGGTGGCAAGCCGGGCATGTGCTTCGGTTTGTTGCTGTTCCTCTATCTCGCGGTAATAGCTCCGCACCGTCT
>OHRZ01000134.1_pt1 | contig 31864 bp, 24 predicted proteins | sample 1578621 | NCBI WGS metagenome assembly OHRZ01 (sample SAMEA3879554, study PRJEB24766) | human gut metagenome | biome: human-associated habitat; feature: feces | place: USA | collected 1985/1987 | reverse complement strand
GCCGTCATACTTGTCAAGTACATAACCGTCAGCGGATATGTTCTTGTTCCACTGTAAGTTTGCGCTTACGTTTGTCTTACTGCTGCACTTCATTCCCGTTGTGGTGTACGGTCTTGTGTTGACATTAAGATAGGTGAACGCACTGTATTCCTTGACACTGCCGAAATTCTTGTACGCTCTGAGTCTGAACTTGAACGTTTTGCTTGCCTTAAGACCGGTTACGTTGAAGCTCGTATTTGCATTGCTTGTGAACGTCTTTATCGTCACCCACTTTGAGCCGTCATACTTGTCAAGAACGTAGCCGTCAGCGGATATGTTCTTGTTCCACTGTAAGTTTGCACTTACGTTGGTCTTTGACTTAACCTTGAAGCCTTTGACCGTTGACACTCCTGATTCGGGAGATTCCGCTTGCTTGCCGTACTCGATAACGGCATCAACAAAAGCCTTATCATACCATTTTAGCGTTGAACGGTTGAGGTGACCGTGGCATTCGCCCTTGTCACTGCCGTTGAACACATTGTTATCCCACAGCATACAAGGTACGCCGTATTCGGCGGATTTGCCCATATAATACTGCGCCCACTTTACACGTTCTGCAGTGTTGTTTTTGTTGGAAGCACTGGTTTCACCGATTATGGCAGGGATATCTTTATCAATGAAATGCGATTTTATTGTGCTGTACAGATAATCCACTTCACTTTTCAGATTATCCTTAAATTCTGCTGTGCCGTTTGCGTTAAGAGCAAAATTATAAGGTGTATATGCGTGTACCGATACGATAAGACGATCGGGCGTAGAATCATTCGGTAATTTGAAAGTTGATGTTGTACAGCCGTCTATGGATGCACCGTATCCGGGAACCATTATACATCTGTCGTTATTTTTGCCGCCTGCCGCACGGATAGCATTAACCGCTGTCTGATTGAGTGTGTTTATTACACTGATTGAATCACGGACATTATCATTCGGATAGTTTACATTAAACCACCATTCATCGCCTGTGCCGACAAGTCTTGGTTCGTTGAGCGTTTCAAATACAAGATGCTGGTCGTAGTCCTTGAAATATTTTGCTACCTGCGTCCATATTGATTTTACAAATTTCACCGACTGGGTTTTATATTTAGATGAGGGGTAGTAGTACTGTGTGGATGTGTCGTGGTGAATGTTCAGGATAACGTACATATCGTTATCAATGCAGTAGTCTACAACTTCCTTCACTCTTGCAAGCCACTGAGAGTCGATAGTGAAGTTGTTGCCGGTCGTGTGGTTGCCCCACGATACAGGTACTCTTACTGTGTTGAAGCCCTGCTTTTTTACGGCGTCTATCATCGCCTTTGTTGTTTTCGGATTTCCCCATGATGTTTCGCTGTAAAGGCTGTTTCCGCCTCCTGTTGCGTCAAGGGTGTTTCCTAAGTTCCAGCCTGTGCCGATGAAGCTTACAAGCTCTGTTGCTGTGTTACCGCTCAGCTCTGCCGCTGATGCGACCTGCGTAACACACATTGTCATCAAAGCCGCAATTGCAAAAATTGCTACGGCTGTAATGACAGAAAGGGTTTTCTTTGCTGTTGACATTTTTTCTCCTCTTTCCCGGTAATTTGCCCTTATAACATTCCTGTTATAATATTCTTTATATCAGAAAGCGGAGCCTGTTTTATGACTGCGCCTTCTTCAAAAGCAACACACGGCATACCATATACAACACAGGAATTTTTGTCCTGACCTATCGTATATGCGCCTGATTTTCTCATTTCGGCAAGACCTGAAGCACCGTCACGTCCCATTCCTGTGAGAATTATACCTATAGTTCCTTTTCCTGTGACCTTTGCTACTGAGCTGAACAAAACATCAACAGAAGGGCAGTGACCCGAAACCTTTTCACCGGGCTTGGAGGTAACATATAACCCACCTGAGTCCCTGTGTACCTCAAGCTGTTCCGAGCCGTGTCCGAGTATTATAAGCCCCTGTTGCAGTCTGTCGCCGTTTTCGGCTTCTTTAGCGTTCATCTTGCATATGCGGTCAAGGCGGTCGGCGTACATTTTCGTGAATCCGACAGGCATATGCTGTACTATTACGATAGGCGGAGTATCCGCAGGGAGATCCTGCACAACTTCTATTATTGCGTCTGTACCGCCCGTGCTTGCGCCTATCGCTATCATTTCAATCTTACCGCTGTTGCTGTAAGGTCTGATAATATCCTTCCGCTTGTTTTTCTGCGGCGCTGTCGTTTTTTTGAAAAGAACAGCAGGATCACTGCCGTCGGGCGACTGCATGATCTTATCAAAGTGCGGTTTATCGGCAGATTTACGCTCGTGCGTATTATGAGTTCCGTTATTAATGATAGAAATCAGCTCTTTTTCAAAAGCGACAAGACCCACCGCACCGCCGCTTGTGTTTTTGATTGCACCAAAAAGCCCGAATCGCTTCGGGTCGGTCAGTATTCTGTCATTATTGGTTATGAGCACCGACGGAACATCGTTCAGCGCCGACGGCAGACGATAATATACATCCGCCATCAGATCGTTTATAACGGCAAAATCATAGTCTGCTTTTTCGGCAGAAAGAGAAAGCTGTTTATAGTCAACTATTTCAGATTTGCAGTTATGTAGGCTGCGGTCGATGATAGTTTTGGTGACCCGGCTTACAGCTGCACTGGTTCCTGTTATAAGTATGCGTAGAGGCAAGACCTCACCTCCGTCTGCGGCATTATGCCGTCATATTGTGCAAAGCCGTTATTTAAGCGGTCTGCGGTAAATAGCAGGTTTAATATATTCATAATCGGTTGAATCTCTCGGAATACTTTCTGCGTGACCGATGAACAGGTATCCGCCCGGTCTTAACACATCGTAAAACCGCTTTACTAAAGCCAGTTTTGTTTCCATTTCAAAATAAATCATTACGTTACGGCAGAAAATCAGATCAAACGGAGCTTTTTTAAAGGGTATCGGCTCCATAAGATTGAACGTGCGGAAAATCACTTCGTTGCGAAGTGACGGCTTTACCTTACATTTTTCGCTGTCTATCCTGTCAAAATACTTCTCAAGCCAGCCGGGCGGCAGATCCGTAAGTCCGCTTTCCAGATATACGCCGTTCTGAGCGCCTGCAAGCGTTTTAAGAGAAATATCGGTAGCAAGTATCCTTGTATCCCACGAGGATTTTTCACTGCCCAGAAATTCGCTTATGTGCATAGCCGTAGTGTACGCTTCTTCTCCGCTTGAACAGCCTGCACTCCATATACGCATTGTTTTGCTTTTTGCGTTGGTCTGCTTTATAAACGGAAGAACGGTGCTTGTAAGGTAAGTAAAATGCTCCGGTTCACGCATAAAATAAGTATGATTTGTGGTCAGCTTTATAAGCAGACCGTCAAGCTCTTTACCGCTTCTGTCATTCATACAGCAGTCAAGATACTCATCATAGTTTTTAAATCCACGCTCAAAAAGCATATTACCGAGTCTTCCCTCGATAAGCGTGCGTTTGTGAGAAAGATTTATGCCGTAGCGCTCTCTCATGAATGATACCAGACGGTTGAATTCATTATCTGTTATTTTAAGCATTACGGCTCACCTGCCTTACTTCATTTCTTCGCTTGCGTGTTCGTCTATCAGTTTTGAAACGTCAAGGACGAGCTTTATTCCGTCGTTCATTTCAAGAATTGACTTGATGAATTTGTTCGAGTTTACACCTGTAAGCTCCGGTGTCTTTGATATATGCTGTTCGGTTACGGGGATAACGTCCGCAACGCTGTCAACGATAAGTCCGACCGATACATCTCCTGTCGAAACAATGATTATGCAGGTGCGGTCATTGAAAGGAATCTCTTCCTTGCCGAATCTGCTTCTTATGTTCACAACGGGAACGATCTTACTGCGGACATTGATTATACCCTTGATATAAGACGGTACACCGGGTACGGCGGTTATGGGCGGTACTTCGATGATTTCGATGACATCGGGTATTTCAATGCCGTATACCTGCTCGCCGATATAGAAGGTCAGTACCTTAGTTATTTCTGTATTCTGAGGATCTTTCTTTGCGTCCTCCATTGCCTTCTGCGTGTTCAGAAGTTCCTGTAATTTATCATTATAATTCTCTGACAAAGTAAAGCCTCCGTTTCCTTAGCCGATAAGATTGTTGACATCGATTATAAGCGATATTGTGCCGTCGCCCATTACGGTACAGCCCGACAAACCCTCCGCCTTGATATTGTACTGGCTGAGGTATTTCGGGAACGGTTTTACAACCACGGGCTGTTCGCCTATCAGCTTATCTGCAAACAGGCAGACATTCTTTCCGCCTACATCGACAAGAAGCAGGATACCGTCCTCAAGCTTTGTGACCTCTGTAGGCATATTGAACTTTTCGTGCAGACGGAGGATAGGATAGCACACGCCTCTTATCATTATCATTTCGCCCTGCTTTGTATCGTTGAGCAGCTGGTTGTTTGCAACCATAAGGCTTTCCTTTATAGATGAAATCGGCACTGTAAAGATAGTAGAGCCGACTTTCAGCTTCATACCCTCGACAATGGCAAGAGTAAGCGGAATTCTGATGATGAAGCTGGAGCCCTTGCCCTCTTCGCTTTCAACGGTAAGTGTACCGCCGCACTGTTCGATATTACTGCGTACAACGTCCATACCTACGCCTCTGCCGCTGTATTCCGTAACCGTATCATTGGTCGAGAAGCCGGGCAGGAGAATCATGTTCTGGATTTCCTTCGTCGTATATTCGCTTTCGGGCTTTGTAAGAAGTCCGTTTTCCTTTGCCTTTTCAAGAACCTTTTCGCAGTTGATGCCTGCACCGTCATCTGAAACGGTGATGATAACTTCACCTGCCGAGTGCTTTGCAGACAGCTTTACAGTACCCTTTTCGGGCTTACCCTCGGCAATACGGACATTTATATCGTCCTCTATGCCGTGATCCATACAGTTTCTTACAAGGTGCATAAGAGGATCGTTAAGGTTATCTACTATGCTCTTGTCAACCTCGGTCGTTTCACCTTCAAGAACAAGCTCTGCTTCCTTGTTCAGCTTTATCTTCATATCACGGACAATTCTGCCCATCTTCTGAAATACGCCTGCAAGGGGTACCATTCTGATAGACATTACGGTATCCTGAAGCTCGTCTGTTAGCTTTCTGAGCTGTCTTGCAGCCTTTGAGAAGCTCTCAAGCTCAAGACCCTCAAGATCGGGGTTTGCTATTACCATTGACTCGGTCGTTATGATTTCACCGACAATATCATGCAGTGTGTCGAGCTTTGACAGATTTACGCTGATAAGGCTCTGCTTCTGACCGCCGTTAGCCTTTTTAATGTCTTCCTGAGCCTTTGTGACCGCACTCTTTGCGGCAGGCTTTGCAGGAGCAGGCTGAGCCTGCGGCTTTTCCTCCGTCTTTGCAGGGGCGGCAACGGGGGCGGCCTCCTGAACCGGTGCGGGAGCAGGTTTTTCTTCGGCAGGTGCCGCAGACGGTGTGTCTATTATTTCGTAAGACTCAACGTTGACTGCACCTTCTATAGCTTTAATTACCGTATCATTGTCGCCGTCAAAGCCCTTGAAGGTCACAAGGAAGCCGTTCTCGACAATATCCTTTGCCGTATCCGCATTGGATTCAACATCGGGAGGAGTACAACTGATAACTTCGGCAACATCCTTTATCTTTGTCAGCAGAAGGAAAGCACGGAGGTTTTCCATCTTACAGCCGTCCTCGAAGAATACACGGACGGTCATGCTTCCCTCAACGTTGCTTCCTGCAGGAGCGGCAGATGCTTCCTGCTTTGCCGCAGGCGCGTTTTCCGAAGGAGCGGCACCGCTTTCCATTGCCTTTAATCTTTCCGTTGCGTCTTCGAGCTTTTTGAACGTTTCCGAGAAGTCGGTAGGCGTATAGTCGTCATCACCCGAATTCTGTATATACTCGATCTCAGCCTTGTATAGATCGGAAACCTCAAATATAAGTTCATATACAAAATGTGCGTCCTTCGCAATTTCGGGCTTCTCCCTTATTACAAAGAACATATCCTCGCCCTTGTGCGCAAGATGCTGGAGATTTTCAAATCCCATCATTGCAGACGAGCCTTTGATAGTGTGCATTATTCTGAATATCTCGTTGATGTCCTCCTGCGAGAATACATTAGCATCCTCTGTTCTGAGAAGAATTTCATCGAGCTGTTCAAGCAACGTATTGGTTTCAAATATGTACATTTCGAGCATGGATTCCATGCCGGGTTCAACCTTTGCCATATACAAAACCGCCTTTCACTGATTTTTTTATTTTGCAATCGTAAGATTGATATTGATAAATCCCTTGAAATGTGCTAAACTTAAAGTCAAGCAATGCGATGCACGGCTTTAAGATGTGCATCTGAAAGGAAATATATATGCCCAACATTCCACAGATTACGGCTCCTGTTTCCAACAGTAAGAGCTATTCGTTCACTAACCGGCAGTATGACGGTAATATAGAACCGTTTGATATGGTTGAGCTTGCTCAGCCTATCAAAGCATCTACGGCGCAGGATAACGATTCCGCCGCCGCTATGATGATGGGCAGAAAGAATCTCGCTCCGCTTACTGTTCAGATAAAAGATCCCACTATGGCGGTCGAAACGCTCAAGAACCTGTTAAGCTCGGATCTGCTCGAGCAGACGATGATCAACGGTTACACAGAGCTTTACGACGATATGAACGAGCTTATCAAGAGCTTTTATCTTGCTCCCGAAAAGCTGGTCCGTGAGATTCAGAACCAGGAAAAGCAGAACACGATGTTCAGCGGTGATGAGTTTTACAAGCTGCTCCACGGTATCCTGAAGACCACCACAAGCCCCGATATAAAAGAAAGTATCGGTCAACTTCTGAAAGCACTCAACTATTCGTCAAACAAGCAGGAGATACTTAATGCACTCGGTGCGAATCTCAAATTCCTGTCCGAATATTTTTCACCGAACGAGTCGCTCTCCCGCAAGCTCTCCGATCTGTCTTCACAATGGAAGAGCAGTAGTGCGGCTGATATGTTCGAGCCGCTCAAGAGTGAAACGCTCGCACTGCTGAAGGACGTTTCCGCAAGTCTTCTGAACGATGAAAGAACACAGACGTTCATTCCGCTCATAGTACATAATCTTTCACGCTACAACACCAACAACGGTATGCTCAAGGAGAGCTTTGCAAATCTCCTTGCATATATTCCGTCCGATGATATGCGTAGGGAGCTGTCCGTCGCATTTGGAAATCTTCTTAAAAAGATCTTCAGCAAAAAACAGCTCAGCGAGATGTCGGATATTCCTGATAGTTATAATAATACACTAAATCAGTCCGAAAATCAAGACTATTTAAGCATTTTTGACAATAAAGCTGAAAAATTAACTCTGTCTTTGTTCATTAAGTCACATTTATCCGATGAAAGCTATCTTGCGGAGTTGGATTTATCCAGGGATAAGCTGGAATTTCTGACATCGCCGTTTGACGAAGGAAAACAATCCGGATTGCAGACACTTAAGAATATAATAATGGCAATGCTGACAGGCACTGACAGCAGACAGATTATTCCTGCGGTGCATCGTGATTTTCAGGGAATCAAGGATATGGCGGCACTTGTTGACTATCTCAATGAGATTCTCCGTGAAATGCCGGACATACCTCAGCGTGACACGCTTTTTGAGTTTTTCACCAATATAGTAAACGAGATGGCACAGCGTAAGGAACTGCCGCCTTCGAGCAATATCCCTTCCGCACCGTCTACTCTCGATAAGCTGACCGATTTTATCGGTAAGAATATAAATCACGAGGCTATTCAGTCACTGGACGATTTCAATGCGTCGAATCTTCTGCAGAGCCTTCTGAATGCACCGGGTGTATTCACTCCTCTTGCACACTATATCCTGCCGTTGCAGATTGAGGATACAAAGGCGTTCGGCGAGTTGTGGGTCGATAATGACGAGAATAACCCCAACAACACGCCTGTCGGACAGAAGAATTATCACTTGTTCCTGACCTTTGACGTTGAATCAATAGGCAGATTTGAGGTCGATATGTACGCACTGGGTGAAAACATCAATCTGTCGCTTCTTTATCCCGAAAAGTTCGGCTTCAAGATAAAAAAGCTGAGCGATAAGATTGACCTTATAATAAGGAATATCGGCTATAAGCCCGCAAAATTTGAAACTGCGGTGCTGAGAAAGCCTCATGTGCTGACAGAGGTTTTCCCGAAAATAATTGACAGGAGGAAGGGCCTTAATGTCCAAGCGTAATTTAGGAAAGCAGGCTGCGGCGGCGCTTAAGTACAATCCCGACCTTAACTATGCTCCGGTCGTGGTAGCGTCGGGACTTGGCGAGCTTGCGAAGAAGATTATAAATATCGCAGACGAGAACGGCGTTCCCGTTTACCGTGACGACAGCACGGCTGCGCTTCTTGTAATGCTCAACAGCGGTGAAACGATACCGGTCGAGCTGTACAGAATTATTGCGGCTATCTATGCGGAGGTCGTTTACTCCGCCAATGATATGAAAAAAGGCAAATAAGCCAAATACAAAAGAAAGAAGATAAAAGAAATGGTAAAGACAAAAAATCTCACATTAATGGTTACGGCGGCTGTGCTTGCCGCACTTACCTGTGTTGCGACAATGGTGGTACAGATACCTATGCCGCTTACAAAGGGCTATGTAAATCTCGGCGATGTAATGGTGCTTACATCGGTATGGCTTATCGGCTCGCCGTGGGGAGTTGCGGCGGCAGGCGTAGGCTCTGCAATGGCGGATCTGCTTACAGGTTATGCTTATTATGCGCCTGCAACGCTGATAATCAAGGCACTTATGGCAGTAGCGGCATTCTACATTGCAAAGTGCTTTATGAACGGCTCTTATTTCAGGTCGATTGTCGGCAAGGTAATCGGCGGCGCTGCGGCAGAAATAATTATGGTAGCAGGCTACTTCGTTTATGCTATTATACTTTACGGTAATGTGGCAACAGCGGCGGCAGGCATTTTCGGAAACGCAATACAGGGCGCTGTAGGGCTTATAGCAGGTGTGCTTCTGACAGTTGCGCTCGAAAAAGCAGGAACGAAGAAATTGCTCGGTTTTGATAAGTAATCATTCATTATAGTCAGGCGGCGAAGGTAATTTTACCATTCGCCGCCATTTTTTGACCATTCGTGCCATATTTGTTGAAATTCTCTTTATGGAATGTTACAATTGTATGATAGATAAGTAACGCATATCGTTACTTGAAATTTCCCGGATAAGGAGAGACAAATGAAAAGAACATTTTCAACCAGAATCATAGCCGGCATAGCAACATCTGCTGTGCTTGCAGTCGGCACGTTGTCATTTACAGCGATAAACGCAATTGCCGATGAAGCGGTGAGTTATTACGGACTGTCCGCAGACGGTACGGTTACAAGCGGAACGGTAACTGATTATACAAAGATAGCTTCATCCGATACCGCATGGGGCATTGCCGGTAAAGAAACGTGGTATGTGGCTGACGGTATCTTTAATATCTATACAACAAATTCTCTGAATCTCAAAGGAAATGTAAATGTCATACTCAAGAACGGTGCAGAGGTAAGTGTATGGAACGGTATTGCCGGCACAGACGCAACAATAACTTTTTATAGTGAGAGTGAAAGCGCAAGCGGTGTTATTGGTTTTATCGGAGCTACAGGCAGTGAGGGCAGTCGTGGTAAGACGTGTAGCGGTTCCGATGCGGTTGACGGAGAGAACGGTGCGGACGGCAAAGCTGCAGTAAATGTTTCTTCATTCACAGTTGCAGGCGGCACAGTAACTGTTATCGGCGGCAAGGGCGGTAAAGGCGGCGATGCAGGGTACGATGATATGACATCTTCTGTGTTGTATGAAGGCACAGGAGGTAACGGCGGTAACGGCGGTGCGGCTATAACCGATAATACAAAGGTGCATCTTAATGGCGGCAGACTTAACGTTACAGCCGGCAGAGGCGGAAACCCCGGTATAAATACCCATGTACCGTCTGAACAGCAGGATAATTATAATGGCAAGCCGGGAAATAACGGAACATCGGTAAGCGGAATATACGCAGTAAACGGTATTCTCAATGTCAATAAGCTCAATGATTCCGATGCCGCTGATACTTCGGGCAATTTTGAACTTCTTTCTGTGAACGGTTACGAAAATGCAAAGCTCAATATAATCGGTAAAGGAACGGCGAAGGTGACCGACGGCACTGTTATTGAAACCTACGGCGATATTTCCGTAGCAGGCACTCTGTCTGTCGATAACGGTACTATACTCACAAACGGCAGTATCACAAAAGCCGACAGTGCGGCACAGATAACAAAGACGAACGGCGGCATTATCCGCAGGTTCACACCTGCTTACGGTACCGGATATACGCTGGATTATGCAGGCGGTAAGTGCATTGCGGAAACCGGCTATAAAATAAAGCTGTCGGGCGGAAATGCTTTAACCGATGTTGCCGATGCCTACACAATAGTATCGGAATCAAACAGACTTAATATTGTCCGCAGCGGTGACGGTGAAATAATAGATGACAGCGAGCAGTGCGTAAATGTAATGCCCTATTGCATAAAGGCAAATAATACGAATGAAACAACTGTAACGGACGGAAATGTCTTTGCTATGAGAGGAGTTTCTTCAAGGCTTGTATTTGCTCTGAACGATCCCGATGAATACCGTTTCTCAGGTGTTACGGTAACAGATATTGACGGTAATGCGGTACCTGACGATAAGTACACGTTTGACAGCACGACAGGCGATTTCATCGCACTTTCGGTTGACCGCAACCTTATTGTGACTGCAGACGCAAGTCTTAAAGATGTTGAAATATCTGTAACAGACAGTGAAAACAATCCTGTGTCAACTGTTAACTTCGGTACAGATTTTGATAACTGCAGTACGGCAACGCCTTTGATGTTTAAGCTGAAAGTCACAGAGGGCGGTTCTATAGCAAAGTACAGAGTAGTAAAGGAATCCGACCTTAATAAAGCAAACGGTGTCATAACTGATACTTCTTCGTTCACGGTATCATACACTGACGGCAGTGAATGGGGTACTGCCGATGACGGCTCTTCAAAGCTTGAAAAGGGTGCAACGGCAACATTCACAGTTAAGCCCGACAGCAATTTAGCCGCAGGAACTTATACCGAAGATTTTATCGTTATAACAGACAGAACCGCTTATGCGGATGCGTCTGCAGGCACTCAGGATAAGGCTCTGGCACGTTTCACGCTGACTTATAAGGTTGAACACGAGAGTGACGGTAAACTGCATTATTCCGATCTTACCGGACACTATAATCTTTGTAAGAACTGTCAGGCAAAAATCAATAAAGTAAATCATATATTTGATGTAAAGACCGTAAATGAGGATACGCTTGCTGTTCCTGCAGATTGCGTAAATACTGCCAAGTATTTCTATTCGTGCGAATGCGGAGCGCATACAAATGATACAATGCTTGTATTTGAAAGCGGCGATTTGGGCGATCACACATTAGGAGAGTGGATAGTATCAAAAGGCTCTACCTGTGTTGCGGACGGTCAGAAAACAAGAAAATGCAAGGTTTGCAGTTATACCGAATATGAAGACACCGATATAGACCCGGATGGTCATGTATGGGAATCGGATTATACAACAGATAAGGAACCTACCTGCACGGCAGCAGGCTCTGAATCAATTCATTGTTCACTCTGTGACGCAAGAAAGGATATAAAGGAGCTTTCACCGAAGGGACACGACTGGTCCGAGTGGAAAACTCTCGTTGAGCCGACAATCACATCTGAGGGTAAAGCAAACAGATCCTGCAACGTTTGCGGCATAAAGGAGGAGAAAGCACTTCCTAAGCTCAGCGGCAAGAAGAAATGGAAACACGATGAGAATAAGCACTGGCACGTTGATGACAATGGCAATATAATTGATGCTGACGACCACGAGTTCAAGTGGGTGGTGGATAAAGAGCCTACCGCAACAGAGCCGGGTATAGGCCATTATGAGTGTATAGCTTGTGCGTTTGAAAAAGCTCCCGAAGAATTCGGAAAGAGAAACCCTGAAACAGGTGCATCGTCACTTGCCGTCTGGATTGCGGTAGCGGCTGTTGCCGGCGGAGCAGTTCCTGTAACATATAAGGCAAGAAAAAGAAAGAATAAGTAAGTAAAACATCGCAGAGCGGACGAAAGTCTGCTCTGTATTTTTGTGCACAAAAATGCCCTGCAACGTTCTAAATACGTTGCAGGGCAGATTTTATGCGGTTTTAATGTTAAATTCTGAAGTAGTCAACGCCACCCTTGAACAGAAGCTGTTCCTTGTTGCCGTCAACATTAACGCAGGTATCTGAGCTTATACGCTCTGTATGACCCATCTTACCGAGTACACGGCCGTCAGGAGAAATGATACCCTCGATAGCGCACATCGAGCTGTTGGGATTGTATGCAAGATCCATTGTAGGCTCGCCGTTAAGGTCAACATACTGAGTAGCAATCTGACCGTTTTCGATGAGCTTTGCGATAACCTCGTCGCTTGCTACAAAACGTCCTTCGCCGTGCGAAATCGGTATGTTGTAAACCTCGCCCACCTTGCAGTGCATAAGCCACGGTGACTTGTTGGTACAGATCTTTGTAAGAGCAAGCTGTGACTGGTGTCTGCCTATGGTGTTATATGTAAGCGTGGGGCTTTCGCTTGACAGAGGAACTATCTTGCCGAAAGGCACAAGACCGAGCTTGATAAGAGCCTGGAAGCCGTTGCATATACCGATCATAAGACCGTCACGGGCATAGAGCATATTCTCTACGGCGTCCTTGATTTTAGGATTGCGGAAGAATGCGTTGATGAACTTAGCCGAGCCTTCGGGTTCGTCACCGCCTGAGAAACCGCCGGGAACAGCTATCATCTGGCTGTCTTCGATTCTCTTTGCAAATTCGTTTACGCTGTCCTCCATATTCTTTGCAGAAAGGTTTCTGATAACGAATATTTCAGCTTCACCGCCGTATCTGTTGAATGCGGCAGCCATATCGTATTCGCAGTTAGTACCGGGGAATACGGGGATAAGTACCTTAGGCTTTGCGATAGTGCCGGGAGCCTTGTTTGTAAGCAGATCACAGCCCTTGTCATAAGCAACCGATACGGGCCTCGGCATTTCGGGGAGCGAATTCTTGAAGATAGGCTCAAGAACAGCGTCATATTTCTTCTCAAGATCTGCAATATCAAGCTTGACATCGCCTGCCGTAATCGTGTAGTCGCTCACTGTTTCACCGATAAGCTCTGCGCCCTCTATTGCACCCTTAGCCTCGATGATGAATGCACCGTAGTGCAGACCGAACAGCTTTTCATCGTCCATAGCTTTAAGCTTTGCACCGATTCTGTTACCGAGCGACATCTTGAAGATGCCTTCTGCAATACCGCCGTGAGCCAAAGTCCATACCGACAGGGCAGTGCCGTCGGCAATTGCCTTTTCTACTGTAGCAAATACCTTCTTGACGCTGTCAAAGTCAGGCATACCGTTTTCATCGTATGCAGGTGCAATGTAGTAAATGTCACTGCAGGGGAGCTTGAATTCAGCGGAAATTATCTTGTCTGACTTTGCGGTTGAAACTGCGAAAGAAACGAGCGTGGGCGGAACATCTATATGCTCAAATGTACCCGACATTGAGTCCTTGCCGCCTATAGCACCGCTTGAGAGTGCAATCTGAGCCTTATATGCACCGAGAAGTGCGGCAAAAGGCTTGCCCCAACGCTCAGGATCGCCCTGTGTACGTTCAAAATATTCCTGGAATGTGAGCCAGCACTTTTCGCTCTTACCGCCTGCTGCAACTACCTTTGCCATACTCTCGACTACTGCAAGAGCGGCTGCGTGATAGGGTGACTGACGGCTTACGAAAGGATCGAAGCCCCATGCCATTATGGAAGCTGTCTTTGTGTTGCCCGAAAGTACTGGGAGCTTTGCCGCCATAGCCTGTACGGGTGTCTGCTGTGTCTTGCCCGAATAAGGCATAAGTACAGTACCTGCGCCGATTGTTGAGTCAAAACGCTGTACAAGACCCTTCTGTGAGCATACGTTAAGGTCGGTAACGAGTTTTTCCCATTCTTCCTTGCTGTTGTGTCTGCCTGTAGAGTAGCTGACTGTGGGAGCGGGAACATATATATCCGTGTGCTTTTCCGCACCGTTTGAATTTAAGAATTCTCTTGAAATGTCGCAGATAGTCTTGCCGTTCCAGTTCATCTTGAGTCTGGGGTTTTCGGTAACTATCGCAACGGGAGTAGCCTCAAGGTTTTCCTTGCCTGCAAGAGCGATGAACTTGTCAACATCGTTCTTGTCAACTACAACTGCCATTCTTTCCTGCGACTCAGAGATGGCAAGCTCTGTTCCGTCAAGACCGTCGTACTTCTTGGGAACTGCGTTGAGGTCGATTTCAAGACCGTCAGCAAGCTCGCCTATGGCTACGGAAACACCGCCTGCACCAAAGTCGTTGCAACGCTTTATCAGCTTTGTTGCGTTCTTGTCACGGAATAATCTCTGGAGCTTTCTTTCTTCGGGAGCGTTACCCTTCTGAACCTCAGCACCGCAGGTTTCGAGCGATTCAACGCTGTGCGACTTTGATGAGCCTGTAGCACCGCCGCAACCGTCACGGCCTGTTCTGCCGCCGAGCAGGATGATTATGTCACCGGGGACGGGACGTTCACGGACAACGTTCTCAGCAGGAGCGGCACCTATTACAGCACCTATCTCCATACGCTTAGCCATATATCCGGGGTCATATATCTCGGCAACGTGACCTGTTGCAAGACCAATCTGGTTACCGTATGACGAATAGCCCTGTGCGGCTGTTGTTGTTATCTTTCTCGGAGGGAGCTTGCCGGGGATCGTCTTGTCAACAGGGAGCAGGGGATCCGAAGCGCCCGTTACACGCATAGCCTGATAAACGTAAGAACGACCCGAAAGCGGATCTCTTATAGCGCCGCCGAGGCAGGTTGCCGCACCACCGAAAGGTTCGATCTCAGTGGGGTGGTTATGTGTTTCGTTCTTGAACATAAGAAGCCACTGCTCGTCCTTGCCGTCAACGTCAACGGTTATTTTTACGGAGCAGGCATTTATTTCTTCACTCTCGTCAAGGTCGGGGAGAAGACCGTCTTTTTTCAGCTTTCTTACTGCGGCGGTCGCAATATCCATAAGGCAGACAGGCTTTGCGCTTCTGCCAAGCTCCTCCTTGTCGAGCTTATATTCCTTATAAGTTTCGGCAATGTAGGGAGCGTCAATCTTTGCATTGTCGATTATTGTTCCGAATGTTGTGTGACGGCAGTGATCCGACCAGTATGTATCTATCATTCTGATTTCGGTAAGGGTAGGATCTCTCTGCTCCTTCTTGAAATATTCCTGACAGAACTTTATATCGCCAAGATCCATAGCAAGTGCGTACTTCTTGATAAACTCGGCAAGCTCGTCTTCGGAAAGACCGATAAATCCGTCAAGCACAGCTACGTCCTTCGGAATATCATACTTTACATCAAGCGTTTCATACTGCTCAAAGCCGCATTCTCTTGCTTCTACGGCATTAATGAGATAGTGCTTTATCTTAGTGAAATCCTCATCTGAAATATCGCCCTTAAGGATATACAGCTTTGCGTATTTAACTGTGGGACGCTCGCCCTGGCACAGCATCTGTATACACTGAGCGGCTGAGTCTGCTCTCTGATCGAACTGACCGGGTAAAAACTCGGTTGCGAACATCTTTTCATCAGCCTCGATCTCAGGCAGTGAATAATAAACATCGTCAACAGGCGGTTCTGAGAATACGGTGGGAGTAGCTTTTTCAAAATTCTCCTTTGTGATACCCTCTGCATCGTAACGGTTTACGATACGCACATCCTTGATACCTTTAATCTGAAGTGCGGTTTTAAGGTCTGAGAGAACAGCTTTTCCCTCAACGGCAAACTGCGGTTTCTTTTCCACATAAATGCGATAAACTGACATAAACTTCCTCCGTCGTTTTTTGTGATAGTGCCACAGGCTTTTGCAAGCGTGTAAAGGCACAAAACTATCAATACCTTTTAATTATACTACAATATCTGCCCGATTACAAGCATTTTATTTCTTCTCCGACACAAAAATCACTGCCCGATGCTCCTGTAATTTGTACAGTAATTATATCCTGCCTGTTTGCGTCACTGCCGTATATGCGCACGGGAACGTACTGCGGAGTAAGACCGTTTGCGTATTCTTCGCTTTCCCTGCGCTGAATAAGCACCTTTTCCGTCTTTCCCACGCACGAGCGGAAATATTCCTCTTTCAGCTTTTTTGCAAGGTCGCTCATAGTGTGGTATCTCTTTACGGCAATATCATGCGCAACGTGGTCTGTGCGTCTTGCCGCCGCTGTACCCTCTCTTATCGAGTAGGTGAAAACGTGCATTGCCGCAAAACCGACTTTTTGGGCAAATTCGCAGGATTCTTTGAATTCTTCGTCGGTTTCCCCTGCAAACCCTACCATAATATCGGTGGTTATCGCGCAATCGGGAAAGGCTTTTCTCAGCCTTTGGACTATATCATAGTATTCATCGGGCGTATAATGCCTGTTCATACGCTTCAATGTAGCACTGCTTCCGGACTGGAGCGACAGGTGAAAATGCGGACAGAGCTTCTTTTGTGCCGCCATTCTTGCTATATCCTCATCGGTAAGCATCTCCGGTTCAAGCGATGACAAACGTACACGCTCCACACCGTCCACAGAGCATACCGCCTCTATTGCGTCCGCAAGCCTCAGCCCGATTTCCTGACCGTAGCAGGAAAGGTTGATGCCGACAAGCACCATCTCCTTATGACCGCACGATACCTGAAACCTTACTTCCTCGGTTATATCCTGCAAGGAACGTGACCTTACAGAGCCTCTGGCGGTAGGTATTATGCAGTAACTGCAGAATCTGTCACAGCCGTCCTCAATCTTTATAAACGCTCTCGTCTTGCCCATATCGGCATTTTTCTGCTTTTCGTATTGCTTTTTGACGGGTCTTGGCGGTATGGCGACCTGTTTTACCTTGTTGCCGGTAAAAACGTCTATCATATCCGCAATGCTGTCTTTATGCTCGGTACCCGTTACTATATCGGCTGACAGCTTTGAAGCCGTTTCGGGAAAAGCCTGCGGAAAACAGCCCGTAAGTACGACTATTTTCATAGGGTCGCTGCTTTTTATCCTGTTTATAAGCTGTTTCGCTTTTTTGTCGCTGTTTTCCGTCACTGAACAGCTGTTTATTATAACAATATCCGCCGTAAAAATATCGTCTGTTTTCTCGTATCCGTGTTCGTCCATAGCCTTTGCTACCGAAGCGCTTTCATATTGGTTGACCTTGCACCCGAAGGTCTGTACGGTATATCTGATAATATCACTTCCATAATAAATTGTGGTGAGTTTCACCAAAAGTAAACTCCCGACAGCCTAATTATACTTTATTATTACGAAATTTGCAAGCTGTGGCGATTTTTTGACAATAATACTCTTGACCGTATCGTGAAATGTGTTATTATATAGCTGTAAGGAGCGATAAGCACTTACAGTGATAAGGCGGAAACGGGAAAACAGACTAACGGTTATCTCTCCGATTGAAAAAATTAAGTAAATTCAGTTAAAAGCAATTGACAACCGCCTTACATTTTGGTAAAATGAAATCAATCGGTCAGGAGCCGAAATAAGACCTGAAATATGAAAGGTAGGTTTTTTGTATGAAAACAGCTAATATCAGAATCAATACTATTGAAGACGTTAAGAATTTCGTAACAACAGTTACAAAGTGCAACTACGATGTTGACATCGTAAGCGGCAGATATGCAATTGACGCAAAGTCAATAATGGGTATCTTCAGCCTGGATCTTTCAAAGCCCCTCGAGCTTCGTGTTCACAGCGATGATTGCGATGAGCTTATGGCTGAGCTTGACAAGTATATCGTTAAGTAATCTGTGATGCTTAATAACGAGAGCCGCCGTGCTATCTGCACGGCGGCTTTTTGTGTCTTATTCGGTTACGGTTATCGAATTAGCGTATTTAATTTTGCACACAACGGTGTTCTTTTCGCCCGACAGCATTCCTATGCGGCTTCCGTTTGAATAGAGAATATCTCCGTCTGAAAGCAGTCTGTAATCCATTATCCGCTTTTTTAAAACGGTTATGTTGCCGTTTTTATCACGCTTTACAAGCTCCCAGTCCGATGGGATTATACCGTCGTCTGCGTCACCGCTCAGCTGTTTTTCGGCTTTTATCAGATTTCCCTCGATGAAGGCTTCACGCTCGTCTGCGGTTTTGCTCTTTGCCGGATTTTTACCGCCGGTACGCAAAGGTTCTCCGCCGAACGCCATTGAAAACACACTTAAAAATCCGCCGATAGCCTTGATTATTCTGACAGGGAACATCAGTATATCCATTGCCAGATTGCTTTTCTGCTTTGTCGGAACGTATTTTCTGCGTATGTAGTATATGTTTCCGTCAGCATCGTCCTGCGGTTTTATGCAGTCGAATCCTTCCTCTGCAATAAATTCGTCTATTGTTCCGCTCCGTGTATCGAAAAGACATATCGTACACGGGCTTTTTTCCGCAATCTCTCCTGTGCTGCTTGTCGCAAAGCCCATAGCCGTATAGTAGATTATATCGCTGTTCCTGCGTGAAATAAACGGGTGCGTTTCGCTGGTAAACCCTTCTGTGAGCTGTTCAAAGCTGCCGTTTTTCGTATCGACAAGGGCAATGTGATTTTCGTAATATCCGTTTCCTGCGCTGACTACGCACTTCCCGTCACAGCAGTCAATATCATTGATTATTTCCTCACGGTTTGCGAAAATATAGTTTTCTCCCTCGCTGTCCTTGAAGTACATACCGCCGACATTATCCGCAAAAGTCGTGTATATCAGCCTGTCGCCGCACGAACCGATGCCCTTGAGCATATCGAATGCTTCATGCTCGCCGTATTCCTTCTGCTCAACGCCCATGAACTTTGCACCTTTGCCGGTGGTTTTCCATTCATCACGGGCTTTCATCTTACGCACTGCGTCACGGTAGCTCTCCACACGCTCACAGTGAACAAGGTGTTCCTTGCCGTTTTCAATATTATAAAGCTCGCCTTCAGATAGGCAGTAAATATTCATATTATTCCCCCGAAGCTGTTATTTCTGTCCGTAATATGCGTTAGCGCCGTGCTTTCTCAGATAATGCTTATCAAGAAGCTCCTGCTGCATAGGCTCGATATTTCTGTCAAGCAGAAGGTTGAACATAGCCATCTTTGCAACATTTTCAAGCACGACCGCATTGTGTACAGCGTCGATTGCGTCCTTGCCCCAGGCAAAAGGTCCGTGAGAGTGTACGTTTACTGCAGGTACGGAATCGGGATCGATGTTACGCTTTTTGAACGTATCAATGATTATCGTGCCTGTTTCCTTTTCGTATTCGCCGCCGATAGCTTCGGGCGTCATCTTGTCGGTGCAGGGTATAGCCCCGTAGAAATAGTCGCCGTGCGTTGTACCGAGTGCGGGAATATCAAGTCCGCTCTGTGCAAAGGTCGTACTCCACTGAGAATGCGTATGAACTATACCGCCGATGTTAGGAAATGCCTTGTACAGTTCAAGATGTGTCGGCGTGTCGCTTGACGGTCTTAAATCGCCCTCGACCTGCTCGCCGTCAAGAGTTACTACAACAAGATCGTCTACAGTCATACCGTCATATTCAACGCCGGATGGCTTTATTACGACAAGTCCTCTTTCACGGTCTATCCCCGATACGTTGCCCCATGTGAATGTTATAAGGTTGTATTTCGGAAGCAGGAGATTTGCTTCAAGCACCTGCTTTTTGAGCTTCTTCAACATAATACCGTCCTCCTGTTTTATTTGCATTTTTTGACGAATCTTCCGTTCATTTTCTTTATAAAATAGTTTCTGACATCCAGCGTTTCCTGCGGTGTAAGCTGATTTTTCGGCAGGCAGAACGCAAGGTTATATCTGAAATAGATTATAAAGCACTTTTCAATCTCATATATCTTGAAAATCGTATCCCACTGTGCGTTTATATCGGTAGCTGTCCTTCCGCCGAACACCCTTACCGATGCCGCATCATAGCTGAAGGTACGCTTTGCATTAAGCACCACCTTGCCGTATTTTATACCGTCCTTTGCTTTCTTTGAAATTATAAGAACATCGGCAAGGATAACCGCAGCGCAAAGAAGGCATACAGCCGCCGAAATATACAGCGGAATTATTCCAGCAAGCCCGATAACAAGCGATGCCACAGCAAGTACCGCCATAGCTATAAACAGAATGTTATTCGACTTTTTGAGCGAGTATTCGGTGAATTTTACTAATGTGCGGTAGTCCTCCGCAGTAGTTGTTATCTCCTTTGAGAACAAGTTTTATTCTTCCTTTCGGTTATTATTGATTTCTTCCGAGCTTACAAAGCTGTCGTTTTTCCTTTCCGGCTCCGGTGTAATGTCGGTTTCTGCTTTTGTTACAGGCGTTTTTTCTTCGTCAAGAACTTTGTATATCTCATCTTTTTTCTGGACAAAGAGCAATTCGTCCTCGCCTGTAACTATATCGACCTTTTCGCCCGATTCAATATCCGTGTGATATACGGATATTGCGTCAAAACGGTAATTCAGCCCGTTATATTTCACCCGAACCTTCCCGTAGCCGCTGCCTGCTATATTTTCAAGTGCGACAGCCTCATATCCCGTAAGATCGTCGGGCTTCGGCGCTTTGCCGTTCACAAAACTTTTCACGGCAGGAGAAAGAAAGTGCATACCGATAAAGTTCACAAAAAAACCCATAGCAATATCGGCGGGAACTATGAAGTACCACGGCAGTGAAAGCTGCAGCAGCATCAGCCCGAAATATCCGAATACCGCAGTAAACACCGCATATCCGTATATCCCCTGAGGAATAAACTGCTCGATCGGTATAGTCCTGCCCTTCGGCAGTCTGAAGCCGAGGTTTATTTTCAGCCTGAAGAACAGCAGCATTACAAGAAGTCCGCATATGCCGACAGTACCCAGTACGGCACAGACTATAAACAGTACACGCATATTATTCCTTATTTTCGGATTTGGGAACTACGGTAAGGCGTACCTTTACTATTCTTCTTTCGCTGACTTTAAGAACCGTTATTCTGAAATCGTCTGTTGTAACGCTTTCGTTTGTTTCGGGGATTTTTCCGAAAAGCTCAAGCACCCAGCCGCCGACGGTTTTTGCGTTGCCGTCGATTTTCGGATTATCTCCCGTGCGGTTATGCCAGTAACGCTTGAAAGCGGTCAGCGATACATCGCCGTTGACGTTGAACTCGTTTTCCGATACGAATGTGACAGGGGCGATTATCTCATCGTTCTCATCCCATATTTCACCGACAAGCTGTTCGAGTATGTCTTCAAGAGTAACTATACCGAGCGTTCCGCCGTACTGGTCGAGTACGACAGCCATATGTACCTTGTCCTTCTGCATCTGCTTCATTATATCGCTTATCTTCATCAGATGAGGAACATAGTGAATTTCCTGCATTATATCACGCAGTAAGAACGTTTCGTCTTCTTTTTTAGTAAGATATTTCTTGAAAAAGTCCTTCTGGCTCACAAAGCCGATAATGTGGTCTATAGAGCCTTCGTAAATGGGAAGTCTTGAATATTCCTCGTTGATGAAGGTTTCCTTTACCGTTTCAATATCTTCGTTTACATCGACCGCAATGACGTCTACACGGTGAGTGATTATCTCATCAACTACCGTTTCGTCAAATTCAAGAGCAGACTTCACAAGGTCACGTTCCTGTTCTTCAAGTACGCCCTCGTCCTCGATTTCGTCTATTATAGCCATAAGCTCCTGTTCTGTTACGGTAACCTCCTTCTTGTTGCCGAACAGCTTGTTTGCGAGTTTTTTAAGCAGTATAAATAAAGCCGACAGGGGAGTGAATATGAATGTAAGGAATGTGATTATTCCGCTCGTTGCGACCGTCATCCCTTCCGAGTGGTCTTTCGCAAGGCTTTTCGGCATTACTTCGCCGAATGTGAGTATCACAAGCGTCAGTACCACTGTCGATACGAGCGCCGCATTGTCAGGACCTACTATTGCTGTCGCAAGTATAGTGCCGAGTGAAGATGCGGTTATGTTTACTATGTTGTTGCCGATAAGTATTGTTGTGATAACCTTATCGTATTTGTCAAGCAGCTTGAGAGCCATTTTGGCACCATTGGAGCCGTTTTCAGCCATGCTTTTTAGCCTTATGCGGTTAGCGCCCGTAAGTGCCGTTTCACTGGCGGAAAAGAACGCCGAACAGGCGATCATTATTATGATTATTACGAGTAATTGTATTTCCATACGTTAAAATATACCTCTTCTTTTTGATATAGGCGGTACAGTTTCTTCTGTAGCCTGCTAAAAATTATATGCACATTAATATTACCATATCTGTGGCACACGGTCAATATTTTTATCCGAAATTTTACTTTTTTCTTCGGCCAGGTCGATACTATTTATAATTTACACGTTAATACTTGAACTTGAAAGCAGAATGTGATATACTTAATTGTATTATTGCATATAAAGAACGAAAGAAGAGGAAGAGCTATGGCAAAGAAAAGAATAGCCGTGCTGTTCGGCGGTGCGTCCGCTGACCATGCCGCTTCACTGCATACCGCATACAGCGTTCTCAGCTCCTTACCCAAGGAGATCGAGCCGCTTGCAATAGGCATCACAAGAGCAGGAAGATGGCTTTTTTATCCCGGTAGCTATGAGAATATAAAAGACGGCAGCTGGGAGCAGGACAGCGACTGCTGTTCGTGCGTGATAAGCCCCGATATGACGAACAAGGGCGTTATAAAGATAATTTCCGACGGCGAAAGCACTATTCACCGTATAGATGCCGTGTTCCCCGTGCTTCACGGAAAATACGGCGAGGATGGCAGGGTACAGGGCTTGTGCAAGCTGGCAGGCCTTCCCGTCATCGGCAACGATTTTGCGGCGGCGGCACTGTGCAACGACAGACGCATAATGGATCTTGTGCTGTCCGACAGCAACATAAAGGTTATCGAGAACGTAACCTTGCACCGCAGTGAGATGAACGATATGACGGCGGCAATAAAAAAGATAACCGCCAAGCTGAGCTTCCCGATATACACAGCACCGACAAGCTGTTCAACATCGGTCGGCGCCTGCAGAGCAGAAAACGAAAAGGAGCTTGAAGAAGCGATAAAGGCGAGCTTTTCGCACCACCCTTATATCATAGCCGAGAGTGCCGTTAAAGGCAGAGAGCTTACCTGTGCCGTACTCGGCGCAAAGCATCACGATGAGCGGGTAGCGATAGGCGAGCTTGTAAGAACGGACGACAGCATTGACAAGCTGTCCGAATATATAGCGTCTACGTCGGAGCTTAAAGTGCCTGCAAAGCTGGACGGCCTTACTCAGAACAAGATAAAGCAGACAGCAAGAGCCGCTTATGATGCACTTTCCTGCAAGTGCTTTGCAAGAGTCGATATGGTGCTTGACAATGACGGAGAGGTCTATGTAAGACGTGTAAGAGGAATACCAGGCCTTGACAGACAGAGCATATTCACAAGGCTTGTGACAGAAAGCGCATACAGCTACGAGGAAATGCTGAGAATGCTCATCGGCGCTGTAGTCGACCTCGATTGAGGCTTTGAAAGGAACAACGGATAATAAATGAAAAAGAACGTATGTATTACGATAAAAAGTACGCAGACGGTAGATCAGGATAAGGATTCCACCGAGTTGTTTACATTCGGCGCTATGGAACGCACCGAGAACGGCTTCCGTCTGTATTACGATGAAAGCGAGGCTACCGGTTTTGCCGGAAGCTCAGTGACGCTTGAGGTGACCGATGAAATGGTGACTATGACAAGGAGCGGCAAAGCCATCAGCTCTTTGTTCATAGAAAAAGGAAAGAAGCACCACTGCCATTACGGCACGGAGTTCGGCGACTTTATGATAGGCGTATGCACCGATGAAATAAGAAACGAGCTTGAAGAATCGGGCGGAGAAATATATCTTAAATATACGCTCGACATCAATTCAAGCTATATGTCGGAAAATGAAATGTTTATAAATGTCAAGGAGTGTAACTGATGAACAATATGATAGAGCTTGCTAAACAGCAGGTAAAGGAAACGGTAATGAACGCACTGGGCAGACTTGTTGCCGAGGGCAAGATAGAGGCAGTACCCCTGCCGGCTTTCAATGTTGAGCGTCCTGCAGACGTGTCACACGGAGATTTCTCCTGCAATGCCGCAATGGCAAGTGCAAAGGCACTCAGAAACAATCCGAGAGCAATAGGTCAGATGATAGCCGATGCCGCAGTGCTTGACGGCACAGTATTTGAAAAGATCGAGGTCGCAGGACCTGGCTTTCTGAATTTCTTTATAAGCCCCTTATGGTTCAACGAAACTGTCGGAGAGGTTATTTCAAGCGGCGGCGACTACGGAAAGACCGAACTTGGCAAGGGCAAGAGAGTGCTTGTTGAATTCGTATCGGCAAATCCCACAGGTCCTATGCACATAGGTAACGCAAGAGGCGGCGCACTCGGCGACAGCTTATCTTCCGTACTGCAGTTTGCAGGCTATGAGGTAGAGCGTGAATTCTATGTAAACGATGCAGGAAACCAGATAGAAAAGTTCGGCAAATCGCTGTCTATAAGATATATGCAGATAGCGGACGGCAACAAGTCCGATGTCATCGCATCATACGGCGATGATGACGTATGCCGCAAGATATTTGAAGATGAAGAAAACTTTCCTATGCCCGAGGACGTTTACAAGGGTGTAGACATAATCGAACACGCATATAATTTCTATAAGATAAACGGCGACAAGTTTGTAAACGCAGATGAGGAAAGCCGCAAGTCCGCACTGGTAGAATACGCTCTGCCGCTCAACATAGACGGACTTGAGAAAGATCTTGCAAAATACCGTATCGTATACGACACATGGTTCAGAGAAAGCTCGCTTCATAAGAGCGGTGCGGTAAAGCAGATAGTTGATATGCTGACAGAAAAGGGTCAGACATACGAAAAGGACGGTGCGATCTGGTTCAAGGCGTCCGATTTCGGTGACGATCAGGACAGAGTTCTTGTCCGTGCAAACGGTATCCCTACCTACTTCGTACCCGATATTGCATATCACTACAACAAGCTCGTTACAAGAGGCTTTGACAAGGCGATAGACATTCTCGGTGCAGACCACCACGGATACATCGCAAGAATGAAAGCCGCACTGACAGCGCTCGGCGTTGACGCAAGCAAGCTCGATATAGTTATAATGCAGATGGTTATGCTTGTCAGAAACGGTGAAACGGTAAAGCTGTCAAAGCGTTCAGGCAAGGCTATAACGCTTTCGACGCTTCTTGACGAAGTACCGATAGATGCGGCAAGATTCTTCTTCAATTTAAGAGATCCCAACACTCACCTTGAATTTGACCTTGAGCTTGCCATCGAGGAAAGCTCAAACAACCCCGTTTTCTACGTTCAGTACGCTCACGCAAGAATATGCAGCATTCTGCGCCGTATGGAAGAAGAAGGCACAGGCTACAGCAACATTCCCGTATCGGAGCTTAACTTCAATCACCCCGCAGAGCTTGCACTTATACGTCATATTGCGGCTCTGCCGAACTGCATAAACGAAGCGGCAAAGGATTATAATCCCTCAAAGATAACAAAGTATCTGTGCGATCTTGCACAGCTTTTCCACAAGTTCTACGACAACTGCAAGATAAAGGGCGAGGAGGAGAATATCCTTCAGTCAAGACTTTCTCTTTGCGTTGCCACAAAGACAGTATTCAAGAATCTGCTCGATCTGCTTAAGGTCGATGCACCCGAAAAAATGTAACTTCAGAAAGGAATCAATATGGACAGCAATCCCGTCAGTCAGGATATACCTATACGATTGCCGATACTGCTTGACGGCGGTACCGGCACAGGACTTGAAAAATACGGCTACGACCACACAGTTTCGACGGCTCAGTTTGTCTGCGAGCATCCCGAAGCCCTCACAGAGCTTCAGCAGAGCTTTATTGACGCAGGCTCGCAAATACTCTACACCGCAACGCACGGCGCAAACCGTGAGAATTTAAAGGCATACGGTGTTGAGGATAAAACAGAACAGCTTAATGCCGCCGCCGCAAAGATAACCTATGACAGCTTTCACGAAAAGGCGCTCATTGCAGGCTGTCTGTCGTCAACGGGACTTTACATAGAGCCTTACGGCGACTACACGTTTACCGAGATAATGTCGGTCTACAGACAGCAGGTAAAGGCTTTATCGCCTTACTGTGATATGTTTGTTATCGAAACTGTGCCTGCACTGTGGAATATGAGAGCCGCCGTGCTTGCCTGCAAAAAGGAAAACAAGCCGATAATAGCAACAATGAAGGTTGACGAGGACGGAGAAACCGCAATAGGCACAAATGTGCTGTGCACCTTGCTTGTATTGCAGGCTATGGGCATATCGGCATTCGGTCTTAACTGTACCTCGGCAGATCTTTGCCCAGATATTATTTCCGAGATTGCTCCGTATGCGAAGATTCCTCTTATAGTAAAGCCGAGCGCCGTATATGAACAGGACGGCGAAAGGCTGAGCATATCGCCCGAAGAATTCGCATTCGCCGTAAAGAAGTCGGTTCTGAGCGGCGCTGAGATTGCAGGCGGTTGCTGCGGTACAGGAAAAGAGCATATCTCCGCACTGCGTGAAATGTTTGCATCTCTTGACGCATCCGAGATAAATCCCGTTGAAAAGCAGGATACCTCTCTCGCACTGGCGACCGAAAACCAGATGTTCTTCCTTGACCCCGAAACAACGGAGTTCTCGCCTGCGGTTGAATGCGGTCCTTATATGGAGGACGACATTGCGCAGATGTGCGGCGAAAGCTATGATGTCCTGACAGTAAGCATCAACTCTCCCGACGACGCTATCGATTTCGGCAGAAATATGCACATGGCTACACTGCCCGTAGCGTTTTTATCGGATGACGAAATTTCGCTCAAGATGGCGCTTATGCTGTATCAGGGCAGAGCGATAATAGACAGAAAATCACTTATAGAGCCTGAAAAGCTGGAGGCTATGGCTGAAAAATACGGCGCTGTGCTGTATTAAACAGCCGATATATTCTTCATCACGGAAGGAAACACGGAATGTACAAATCTGAAAAGCTATACTACCGAAAAGCGTTCTTTATGGCAATGATAATGGGTGCTATACTCTTTTTGCCGTTTGTTCTAATAGACGGCGGATATTTCATCTATTACGGCGATTATAACGCTCAGCAGATACCTTTTTATACACTTTGCAATCAGGCAATTAAAAACGGCAGCTTTATGTGGAGCTGGCAGACGGACCTCGGTGCAAACTTCATCGGCTCATATTCGTTCTATACACTCGGAAGCCCGTTCTTCTGGCTGAGTATGCCGTTCCCGGCGGAATTTGCCAAATATCTTATGGCGCCATTGCTGGTGCTTAAAATATCGTGCTGTTCGCTGTTTGCTTTCACATATATCAGAAGATTTGTAAGAAAGCCGCAGTCGGCGCTTATCGGCGGATTGCTGTACGCATTCTCAGGCTTCTCGATGTATAATGTGTTCTTCAATCATTTTCACGAGGCTATGGTCGTATTCCCTCTTATGCTTATAGCTCTTGAAGAAACCGTAGTAAACAAGAGGAGAGTGTTCTTTGCGCTTACTGTTGCGCTCAACGCATTTGTAAACTACTTCTTCTTTATCGGAGAATGTATTTTCCTTGTGATTTATTTTCTGTGCAGGCTCACCGACCCCAAGTTCAAGATCACGGTTAAAACGTTCCTTGTGCTTGCATTTGAATCGGTCGTCGGTGTTGCGCTTGCAGGCGCAATGTTCGTTCCTGCGATATTGACCTGTATAGATACGCCCCGTTCAAGCAATACTTTAAACGGATGGAATCTCGTATTCCATAATCCAGCACAGAGATACGGACTGATTTTCCAGAGCCTGTTCTTCCCTGCGGATATTCCTGCAAGGCAGAACTTCTTCCCCGATTCATCGGCAAGATGGGCAAGCGTATCGGCATATCTTCCGCTTTTCTCTATGGCAGGTGTCATATCGTTCATCAAGTACAAGAAAAAGCACTGGGCAAAGTGGCTTATGCCGATATGCCTTCTGTTTGCGCTTATCCCCGTTCTTAATTCCAGCTTCGTGCTTTTCAACAACAACTATTACACACGCTGGTTCTATATGCCGATACTTGTCGCTTGCTTTATGACGGCTTATGCTCTTGAAAACAGCGAGATAGATATGAAGTACGGCCTTAAGTGGTGCGGCCTTGGCGTTGTGCTTATTTCTATGGTCGGAATACTTCCGTCTGAGGTATCGAAGGACATAGTCGATATCGGCACAGGAGATACGACAACAACAAAGGTGACCGAGCTTTTCCAATTGCCTAATGAGAAGCTGCCTTTCTGGATTTCGGTTGTTCTTGCAATAACCGCAATTATAGTGTGCTATATTCTTGTCAGAAACAAGGCTAAGCTCAGAACAAATAAATTCCTGCAAAAATCCTATTGCTTTACTATGGTTGCGTGCCTCTGCTTCTCGTACTACACGCTGATATACGGCAGAGCGATAGGTCCGAAGGTGGGCGATTACAACAATATTGTAAACGCTACGATAGAGCTTGACGATGACAGCTTCTACAGGGTAGAAACCTACGGAGTTACCAATAACGCAAATATGCTGTGGGGAATGTACGGCTTCCGCAGCTTCCACAGCATTCTTCCCGGCTCTGCATTTGAGTACTACAGCGGAATGGGATTCAACCGCTCGGTAAATACCGACCCTGACGGATCATATTACGCTATGCGTTCGGTAAATTCCACGAAATATCTCATTATTCAAAGCTACAAGCTGGAGTACAGCGATACAAAGACGTTGCTCGAAAATCTCAAGAACTTTGAGAAGATTGACGAGCAGGACGGATTTACTATATTCAAGAACAAGGCTTATATCCCGATAGGCTATTCGAACAGCTTCTATATTTCAGATGACGAGTACGAAAAGGTTGCTAAGAGTAACCGTGACAATATGCTCGCCCGTGCTGTCGTGCTGACAGATGAACAGATCGAAAAATACGGTGATATTCTGCCTGAACTTGAACCCGACAGATATTCCGATTTCAACTATGATACATTTGAAAAGGACGCACAGGAGCTTGCAAAGACGGCTGTAGATACGTTCACACCTACGGCAAACGGCTTTAAGGCTACCTCCTCGTTCACTGAGGACAGATTCGTTACGTTCACTGTACCGTGGGAAAGCGGCTGGAGCGCAACGATCAACGGCGAGAAAGTCGAGATAGAAAAGGTAAACCGTGGCGTGATGGGAATAAAAGTACCTGCAGGTGAATGTAATATAGAATTCAATTATGTTACACCCGGACTTAAGGCAGGTGTTGTCTGCACGGTCGGAGCGGCATTTATTATCGTTATATATTACATCGTTCTGAAAAAGGTATTCAGATATAAGCCGAATCCCAATGTTCATCTGTACGAACAGCAACAGCTTGATACCGTTATAAATCATAACGCATATATCAGGACGATAGAAAAAACGGTTGACGAACAGCTTGAAAGCAGTGAACTGTCCAAGGGAGATAACGTCAGCGATGAAAGCAACGAAAATGCGGATATATCCGATGACGATACAGCAGAATAAACCGCAGAAAAGAGGACAATATGCATTTATTTGAAAAGACGATCGACAGTGAAGTAAAGTACGAGGGAAAGATTCTCACCGTATGCTCGGATAAGGCGGAGCTTGAAAACGGTGCGATAGTATCCCGTGACGTTATCCGCCACAGCGGCGGTGTGGGCGTTGTTCCCGTTACTGATGAGGGAGATGTCCTGTTTGTAAGGCAGTTCAGATACCCGTTCCAGAAGGTACTTATGGAAATTCCCGCAGGAAAGCTCAACGCAGGCGAAGATCACGCAGAAGCCGGCAGGAGAGAGCTGCAGGAGGAAACAGGCTGCACCTGCAAGCAGTTCAGATATATGGGATATATGATTCCTACACCGGCCTACTGTCAGGAGATAACGCATATGTACCTTGCGACAGGACTTGAGGGCGGAAAGCAGAACCTTGACGATGACGAATTTCTTGAGGTCGTGAAAATACCGCTTGATAAAGCCGTTGAAATGGTTATGAACGGCGAAATCGAGGACGGAAAGACACAGCTCGCTTTACTTAAAGCAAAGATGATACTCGGCTGAGCGACCGCATATAATTAACTCTATTGACTGAAAGGACAGGAGCACAATGGAAGATTTCCTTACAGGAAAAAAGCACGTTCATTTTATCGGCATAGGCGGAAGCGGTATGTATCCGCTGGCACAGATACTTCACAGCAAGGGCTTTTATCTTACAGGCTCTGACAATAACGAAACAGAAACGCTCAAAGCGGTACGCAATATGGGAATACCCGTATATATGGGACAGAGAGCCGAAAATATAGAGGGCGCTGACCTTATAGTATACACTGCGGCTATAATGAGCGATAATCCTGAGCTTATCGCCGCAAAGGCAAGCGGTGTAAAGACCGTAGAACGCTGTGAACTGCTCGGACTTGTTACAAGCTGGTATAATAAGGCTGTATGCGTATCAGGCACACACGGCAAGACAACAACATCTTCAATGCTGACGCATATGTATCTTGCACAGAACATAGACCTTTCAACCGTTATCGGCGGAAAGCTGAAAGCTATAGGCGGCAGCGGAAGGGCAGGCTCAAGCGATGTTATGGTATGCGAGGCGTGCGAATTCTCAAATACGTTCCTGCACCTGTTCCCCAACATTTCTATAATACTGAACATTGATGCAGACCACCTTGATTTCTTCAAGACAATGGATAATCTCAGAGCGTCATTCACGAAGTTCTGCGATAATACGACCGACATTCTTGTCGTAAACGGCGATGATGAAAACACGATGAGGGCAGTTAAGGCATCGGGCTTTGACAAGCAGATCATCACATTCGGAAAGACCGATAAGAACAGATATTACCCGGAAAATATCAAGCGCATATCCGATTTTCAGACCGACTTTGACCTTATGGAAAACGGTAAGAAAATCGAACGTATTTCAATACACGTTCCCGGTGCGCATAATGTGCTTAATGCGGTAGCCGCCTGTGCCGCCGCACTTGCTACGGGAGTTACCCCCGAAAACATCAATAAAGGACTCAGCACATTCTGGGGTGCCGGAAGAAGATTTGAACGTCTTGCGACTATCGGAGGCATAACCGTTGTTGACGATTACGCTCATCACCCTGCCGAAGTAGCCGCAACGTTAAAGACGGCAAAGGCTATGCAGGATTTCAAGCGTGTATGGGCTGTACATCAGCCGTTCACCTATTCGAGAACCTTCACGCTCATGGATGATTTTGCCTCAGCGCTTGAAATTGCAGATAAGGTCGTGCTTACCGAGATAATGGGTAGCCGTGAAAAGAACACATACAACGTCTATTCTGCCGACCTTGCGGCTAAGATTCCCGGTTGCAAGTGGTTCCCCACCTTTGAAGAAGTGGCACGTTATGTTGCAGACAACGCCGAAAGCGGCGATATGATAATAACGCTGGGCTGCGGCGATGTGTATAAGGTCGCATTCAGGATTGAAGAAATGCTGAAGGAAAAATACGGCGAGTAATTCAAAAAATTCGATATTTAAAAGCTGTTCGCATTAATTTGCGGACGGCTTTTTTGTTTTATATATTAAATTCAAAGTATCGAAGATTCGTTTTTTACTGTAGTGTTTTGAAAAATCGGTGAGTTTCACTATTTTCATAATTTCCGCCGTGTCAATTTTGCCGCTATTGATGTAGATTTTGTCAGGCATATTGAATAAATAACGATGCGATGCTAAACTTTA
>OHRZ01000133.1_pt1 | contig 31875 bp, 26 predicted proteins | sample 1578621 | NCBI WGS metagenome assembly OHRZ01 (sample SAMEA3879554, study PRJEB24766) | human gut metagenome | biome: human-associated habitat; feature: feces | place: USA | collected 1985/1987 | reverse complement strand
GGGAGAGCATAGATTTTGACGACAAAAGAAAAGCCGCCGATGGTTTGATCTCTACAATCAAGGCCACCAGCGACCGTGTTCAGATAGAGTGGAAAATCTGACATTTCCGCTCTATCGCCCCTCATTTCTATTTTATCTTGTTTGTACCCCTTGTACACCGATGTTTTTCTTGCATTTTATACTATTTTGTGGTATGCTATAAAATGAATAGGTAAATACTCAGATGATATTGTGTATTGCTCAGCAATACTGATTTATATTTATAAACAATAATCAAAACGGAGGTAAGCACAATGGCGGAAAAGAATAGCGCCAATATCGGCTTTGAGAAACAAATATGGGACGCAGCGTGCGTACTTTGGGGACATATCCCTGCGGCAGATTACAGAAAGGTAATCATCGGGCTTATCTTTTTGCGTTACATATCAGGTGCTTTTGAAAAGCGTTATCAACAACTTGTTAATGACGGCGACGGATTTGAAAATGACAGAGACGCTTATACCGAAGAAAATATATTCTTTGTACCTGAAGCTGCGCGTTGGAACAAAATTTCTTCCGCCGCACATACAGCCGAAATCGGTATAGTCATCGACGATGCAATGAGAGCTATAGAAAAAGAAAACACTACTCTTAAAAATGTACTGCCTAAAAACTATGCAAGCCCTGATCTGGACAAGCGTGTTTTAGGTGAAGTGGTTGACCTGTTTACCAATATGGATATGGGCGACACAGAGGAAAGCAAAGACCTGCTCGGCAGAACTTATGAGTATTGTATTCAGCAATTCGCTGCTTACGAAGGTGTTAAGGGCGGCGAGTTCTACACACCGGCAAGTATTGTTAAAACCATCGTTGCTATCTTAAATCCGTTTAAGAACTGTCGTGTATATGACCCTTGCTGCGGTTCGGGCGGTATGTTTGTACAGAGTGCAAAGTTCATTCAGGCACACAGTGGTAAACGAGGTGAAATAGCTGTTTACGGTCAGGAATCCAACGCTGATACTTGGAAAATGGCAAAGATAAATATGGCTATACGCGGTATTGATGCAGACTTTGGCCCTTATCACGCAGACACATTTACAAACGACCTGCACCCGACTTTGAAGGCAGACTTTATCCTTGCAAATCCGCCCTTCAATTACCATCCCTGGAATCAGGAAAAGCTACTTGATGATGTTCGTTGGAAATACGGAATACCGCCTGCCGGCAATGCCAACTATGCGTGGATTCAGCATATGATACACCACCTTGCACCGAACGGGAAAATCGGTCTTGTGCTTGCTAACGGCGCGTTGGCCTCTCAGTCCAGCGGCGAAGGAGAGATCAGAAAGAACATTATTCAGGCTGACCTTGTGGAAGGTATTGTAGCTCTGCCGACTCAGCTGTTTTACAACGTTACCATTCCCGTTACGCTTTGGTTTATCACCAAGAACAAAAAGCAGAAAGGCAAAACCCTGTTTATCGACGCTCGCAAAATGGGTTATATGGTTGACCGTAAGCACAGGGATTTTACCGATGAGGATATTCAGAAGTTAGCAGATACATTTACCGCTTTCCAAGACGGAACGCTTGAAGATGTCAAAGGCTTCTGTGCCGTTGCCAATTTGCAGGAAATTGAAAAGCAGGACTTCATTCTGACACCGGGCAGATATGTGGGTATTGAAGAAATCGAGGACGACGGAGAGCCGTTTGAAGAAAAGATGACCCGCCTTACTTCCGAGCTTTCGGAGATGTTTGCAAAGTCTCACAAACTGGAGGACGAAATCCGCAAGAAACTGGGGGCGATTGGGTATGAAGTGTAATTGGACTACGAAAAAACTATCAGAAATCGCATATATCAACCCAAGAGAGAGTCTCGGTAAGGGCGTCGTGGCAAAAAAAGTGCCAATGGATAAGTTACAGCCTTTTTGTAGGGACATTCCAGAATTTGTGCTTGAAGAATATAAGGGTGGCACAAAATTCAGAAACGGCGACACGATTATGGCAAGAATTACTCCTTGTCTTGAAAACGGAAAAATTGCAAAAGTTTCAGTTTTGAAAGATGGCGAAGTAGGTTTTGGTTCAACCGAGTATATTGTCTTTCGTGAAATTGACGGCGTAAGTGATGCTGATTTCTTGTACTATTTGATTTGCAGCCCTTTGGTTCGCAATCCGGCAATTAAATCTATGGTTGGTTCATCAGGTCGCCAACGAGTCCAAACTGATGTTGTTGCCAATTTAGATATAGAATTACCGCCTATTGAAGAACAAAGGAAAATTGGTGGATTGTTAAAGACTATTGACGACAAGATAGAGCTTAATAATGCCATAAACAATAATTTAGCGGCTTAAAGGTCGATGTTGGAGACATCAAGTTCGCCAGACATCAAGCGTGGAAGCAAGGTATCACGAATATTCTGCAAACGGCAATTTTCATCGTAATTATTGCGAATGGTTAAATCCATCGGTGCTACAATCGTTTCAAATTCGTCCAAAATATCATCAGACGGTATAAGAATTGGCATATCATTCAACGAATTACGATTGATAGAACCAAAAACTGTTCCCTCGCCATTGAAAACATCTAACTGTTTTTTTAGCGAAAACATCGTGTAAAGAACAAAGGATTGATGGTTGGATTTAGAATGAATGGCAGCAAGTCCACGACCAATGCAGCAATCCGTATGAGCGACATTTAGGTCGCCTACCGGTGCTCGAACGCTCATCAAAGTATCATTTGACCGTGCCATTCGTTTAGGTTCAGTGGTGTATAGACGAACTGACGGAAATCTAAATCCAAATTCCGCACGACCTTGAAAGAAAATTGTGCCAGTTCCGTCCTCGTTATAGCTACTGCCACTTGGCGACTGACCCATTGTAATATCAGCAATATCACTTAAAGTGCCTTCTGCCCAATCAGTACAAGCATTATCTATGAACATTTGCTGATAGATTGCCTGAGCTTGTTGCTCTAAATTATTGTTTAGAAAAAAGGAGAATTTTTTATGACAATCAGCGATATTAAAGAAAACAAAATTGCTCCCTTTGAAATTGAAGATATCAAATTAAAAAAATTATTTAGTTTTTTCTTACACTCTGCACCGACAATCGAAAGTAACTTGGCATCAAGAATTGATGCAGATAGATTGTTAAGTAATTGGAATAACTTTGTATCACAATTTGCGAACGAAAGAATATCATTATATTCAGATTCATATTCTTCCGAAAAACTCGTTGAACAGTTTAAAAAACACGGATTGAGCGATGAAGCAACAGTCAGTCGCAGGTTAAAAACCATAGTTTGCAAAAGAAAAGAGAAAGCAGAAACAGATTATCAATGTGTGCTACGCCATTTGAGAAATTCAATTGCTCACTGCAATCTCTATTTATCAAATGCGGGCAACAGAAAATACATATTGTTTGAAGATTATAATAAAAGCGGAAATATTACAGCAAGGATACTTCTATCACAAGCTGATTTATCATTGCTTAAACGAGAAATAATGAAATAAAGGAGAAATAAAAATGCCGGGATTATATACCGAATCCAATTACGAAAATTCGATAATCGAATTATTTAAAAACAATTTGGGCTACGATTACGCATACGGTCCCGATATAGAAAGGGACTTTTACAGTCCGTTATATGAGGAGGTTCTGCTCGACTCTCTGTATCGTTTGAACAGAGGTCTGCCTGATGACGCAATTCAGGACGCCTTATTCAAGCTCAAAAACTTTGAAAACGGAGAACTTGTGCAGAAAAACGCTGTCTTTATGGACTATCTGCAAAACGGCATTCCGGTCAGATTTTTTGTCGACGGTGAGGAACGCTCCTCTATCGTCTACCTTGTTGACTACAAAAATCCCGACAATAACTCCTTTATCGTAGCAAATCAATGGACTTTCATTGAAAACAGCAATAAACGCCCTGATATAATTCTCTTTTTGAACGGTTTGCCGGTAGTTTTGGTTGAGCTGAAATCTCCATCACGTGAAGAAACTGACGCTTCCGAAGCATACAGACAACTCCGTAACTATATGCATGAAATTCCGTCTATGTTCATATATAATGCCATTTGTGTAATGAGTGACCAGCTTACAACCAAAGCCGGTACAATCACTTCCGGCGAAGATCGATTTATGGAATGGAAAACAAAAGACGGTAAATACGAAAATACACAGTATGCACAGTTTGACACATTCTTTGAGGGTATGTTCCAAAAAGAAAGATTACTTGATATCATCAAGAACTTTATCTGTTTCTCAAACGAAGGTATAAAATCTTTCAAAATTCTTGCCGGATACCATCAGTATTTTGCCGTAAGAAAAGCAATTGAATCAACTAAAAACGCTACCGTTACCGATGGTAAAGGCGGTGTGTTCTGGCATACACAAGGAAGCGGTAAATCACTTTCAATGGTTTTCTACGCTCATTTACTGCAAGAAGCGTTAGACTCCCCTACTATCGTTGTAATTACCGACAGAAACGATCTTGACGACCAGCTTTACGGTCAGTTTGCAAAGTGCAAGGAATTTTTGAGACAAGAACCATTGCACGCAGAGAGCCGTGAAAATCTGAAAAAACTGCTTACCGACAGACAAGCAAACGGTATCATTTTTACTACAATGCAGAAGTTTGAAGAGTCGCACGAACCACTTTCAGAACGTCGCAATATTGTAGTTATGGCAGATGAAGCGCACCGTGGACAATACGGACTGACCGAAACCGTGGACGCTAAAACCGGTAAGGTTAAAATCGGTACAGCTCGTGTTATCCGCAACACCTTGCCTAACGCTACTTATATCGGATTTACCGGTACACCTATCTCTTCAAAAGACCGCAGCACCCGTGAAGTATTCGGAGATTACATAGATATTTACGACATGACGCAGGCAGTTGAAGACGGAGCAACACGACCGGTTTTCTATGAAAGCCGTGTAATAAAGCTTAACCTTGACAAAGAAACATTAGCGTTAATTGACAAAGAATATGATATAATGTCACTTAACGCCGATGAACAGGTCATCGAAAAAAGCAAGCGTGAACTTGGTCAGATGGAAGCGGTGCTGGGCAACGACGTTACAATAAATTCATTGGTATCCGATATACTCGATCATTACGAAAATAACCGTGAAAACCTGTTAACCGGTAAAGCGATGATAGTAGCTTATTCACGTTCCATAGCAATGAAAATTTATAAACGTATATTGGAACTGCGTCCTGAGTGGCAGGAAAAAGTTGCAGTAGTAATGACTGAAAGCAATAAAGATCCTGAAGAGTGGCGCAAAATCATCGGTAATAAGCATCACAAAGAAGAACTGGCTAAAAAGTTTAAAGATAACGAAAGCCCGTTAAAAATAGCAATAGTAGTTGACATGTGGCTCACAGGTTTTGATGTTCCTTCACTTGCAACAATGTATGTATACAAGCCTATGTCGGGACATAACTTAATGCAGGCAATAGCCCGTGTAAACCGCGTATTCAGAGATAAAGAAGGCGGTCTTGTAGTTGACTACGTCGGCATAGCATCTGCTTTGAAAAGAGCGATGAACGATTATACAGCGAGGGATAAGAAAAACTACGGTGATACAGATATAGCCAAAGTCGCATATCCGGAATTTCAGAAAAAACTTTCTGTTTGTCGTGACAAATTTCATGGATATGACTATTCATTCTTCAGGACAGGAACTGATCTTGAAAGATCAAAAACAATCAGCGGTGCTGTCAATTTTATTCTTGCAAGAGAAAAAGTTGACGACAAAGATTCATTTGTCAAAGAAGCGCTCTTACTTCATCAGGCTCTATCGCTATGTTCGTCAATGGTCGATGAAGAAAGCCGTATAGAAGCAGCTTTTTTCGAAGCTGTACGTGTTCTTGTACTTAGGTTTACCAATACCGGCAACGGACAAAAAATCTCTCTGCCTGAAATGAATGCAAGAATCAACGAACTTTTGAAACAGAGCATCAAAAGTGATGGCGTAGTCAATCTGTTTTCCGATGTTAACGAGGAATTTTCATTATTTGATCCTAAATTCCTACAAGAAGTTGCAAATATGAAAGAAAAAAATCTTGCTGTTGAACTGTTAAAAAAGCTGATAGCTGAACAAGTTTCAGTTTATAGAAGAACTAATGTTGTTAAATCAGAAAAATTCAGCGAAATTTTGCAAAAATCACTTAACGCATATCTGAACGGTATGTTGACAAATGAAGAAATCATTGAAGAGATGCTGAAATTAGCCAAGCAGATTGCCGAGGCAAACAAGGAGGGCGACGAACTCGGTTTAACTGCAGAAGAACTCGCTTTCTATGATGCTCTAACTAAACCTCAGGCAATAAAGGATTTTTATGAAAACGACGAATTGATAGCTATAACAAAAGAGCTCACCGATACTCTCCGCAAAAACAGAACGATTGATTTTCAAAAGCGAGAGTCTGCAAGAGCAAGAATGCGTATGCTCATTAAAAAACTTCTGAAAAAGCACAAATATCCGCCGGAGGGTATGGAAGATGCTGTCCAGACTGTCATGGTTCAGTGTGAACTGTGGGCGGATAATGTTATGGAAGTGTAAATAACGGATGTTTATTGCTTATCAATTCAATTATCCGTATTCGCATCAAACCGGTATTGCATATAATTACGACAAATAATTAACGACCATTCGGAAGTGGAATTGCTTCCGAATGGTCGTATTTTCTATATTTGCAATGTTGTGATAAATCGACAAATAAACGTGCATAATCAAAAATCCACCGATACAATTTCTCACACTTAATTTAATATTACATTGAATTTTGATATAACAGTGTTACCATCCCACTTACGCTTGACTTATACGCAACATATCTGCTATAATATCAGAAGAAAACATGCGTATGCAAAAATTAAACGGAGGCAGTTATGGAATCGCTTAGCATGGTTAGTCATACGAATGCATTAATCAAAAACCGAGAAACAATAGATATCAATCTGTATGAACAATTCATCAAATACCTCGACGCCAGCCCCAAAACTGTAGAAACATATAAAAAATCATTGAAGCAAATGTTTAGCTACTTACTGTCAAATAATGTGACTTCTCCACGTCGTGAAGATTTGTTGGCATATCGTAACTATCTGTTTGCGAAGGAACTTAAACCAACAACAATCCAAAATTATATAACCGCTGCAAAGATATTTTTTACTTGGACAAATGAAGAAGGTTATTATCCGAATATAGCAGAACATATCAAAGGAGCAAAAATAGATAAAGAACATAAAAAAGACTATCTTACCGGAGCGCAGGTCAAAAATGTTCTGAGTTGTGTTGACTGCGGTACTACCCAGGGCTTGAGAGATTATGCGATCATCGTTCTGATGATTACAGGCGGGCTCAGAACCGTTGAAGTTACCAGAGCAAACATTGGCGACATACGTAATATCGGTGAAAGTACAGTCCTCTTTATACAAGGAAAAGGTAAGATTGAGAAGAATGATTATGTAAAATTGCCCGATGCAGTCGAGAAAGCAATAAGAACTTACTTATCCTCAAGAAAAGATGATAAATCAGATACTTCCCCGCTATTTGTAAGCGGTAGTAACAATAACAACGGAAAAAGATTAAGTTCACGCTCAGTCAGTGGAATTGTAAAAGAATATCTGATTAAAGCCGGATATGACACTCCTCGGCTTACAGCACACAGTATGCGTCATACAGCTGTAACACTCTCATTACTCGCTGGCAAAGATATTACCGAAGTTCAACAGTTTGCAAGACATGAGAGTATCAACACAACGATGATCTATAATCATGCTCTTGATAAAGAAAAGAACGGTTGCAGCGAAGCAATATCGAGTTCCATATTCTGATACTCAGCAAAGCCAATGTGTATTTTGGCTTAACCGATGTATCATGTTCGATTACTGAAAAGAGAAACCTTGCTGTTCTGCTTAATTTTCTTTTCAGTAATTTCATTTAAAAACGGAAAAAAATCCTTCCAACTTCCGCAAATATTCCTTAGCGGAAGTTGAAAAAATAAAGTTTACGACAATAATTCAGAAGTTGTTTGTTATTAAAATACTTGCAAATAGAGATGCTATTTTCTTCGTTTCTTCTGATCAAAATATGCTTCTACCGGATTTTGTGGATACCTTTAATGGATTCGTTGTACACATGAAGTGGATTTGTTGTACACCCGAAATGGATTCGTTGTACACCTGAAATAGATTTTGTGGATACCATTAGTCTTAATACATTGATTAACCCTCATACTAAAACAGCACTTTTTATTGCTCTCAGTACCCGTAAACCCGCATTGTTACGTGATTTGAGCAGAGCCAATTTATATATTGGCTTTTTGCTGCAGCGTTCTACCTACCGTGGATTTTGTGGATACCTTTAATGGATTCGTTGTACACTTGAAGTGGATTCGTTGTACACCTGAAGTGGATTTTGAGGATACCTTAGTCTTAATACATTGATTTACCCTCATACTGAAACAGAACTTTTTATCGCTCTCAGCACCCATAAACCCGCATTGTTACGTGATTCAGGCAGAGCAAATTTATATATTGGCTTTTTGCTACAGCGTTCTACCTACCGTGGATTTTGTGGATACCTTTAGTCGCAATATATTGATTACCCCTCATACTGAAACAGAACTTTTTATCGCTCTCAGCACCCATAAACCCGCTTTGTTACGTGATTCAGGCAGAGCCAATTTATATATTGGCTTTTTGCAACAATATTCTGTACACCGTGGATTTTGTGGATACCATTAGTCTTAATATATTGATTAAACCTCATACTGAAACAGCACATTTTATCGCTCTCAGCACCCATAAACCCGCATTGTTACGTAATTTGAGCAGAGCCAATTTATATATTGGCTTTTTGCTACAGCGTTCTGTCTAACGTGGATTTTGTGGATACCTTTAATGGATTTGTTGTACACCCGAAATGGATTCGTTGTACACCTGAAGTGGATTTGGTGGATACCTTTAGTCGCAATATATTGATTACCCCTCATACTGAAACAGCACTTTTTATCGCTCTAAGCACCCATAAACCCGCATTGTTACGTGATTTGAGCAGAGCCAATTTATATATTGGCTTTTTGCTACAGCGTTCTGTGCACAGTGGATTTTGTGGATACCATTAGTCGTAATATATTGATTAACCCTCATACTGAAACAGCACTTTTTATTACTCTTTGCACCCGCAAAACCGCATTGTTACGTGATTCAGGCGGAGCAAATTAATATATCGACTTTTTGCTACAGCGTTCTACCTACCGTGGATTTTGTGGATACCTTTAATGGATGCGTTGTACACCTGAAGCGGATTTCGTGAATACCCTACTTCTTAAAACTGAACATAGGAAAGCTCGTACGCATCCTGTTACGTACGAGCTTTTTAATTCAGTTTTTCTAAACTGGTTACATTACTCATCTTCAGAGATTTTAACTACTCTGCCAGTCAGCATTGTATCGTAATTAATAGCTAGCTTATTGGAAAGAATCATTAAATCAGATAGATTAAGAGGAATCTTCTCTTCAATAGGAATATCAAAATCATATAGTTTTTCGATTTTTTTTACGACTAGACCAGTTTCAATAATTTTGCTTTTTCCTATACCTAGCCTGAGAAGATTTGAAATAATAACAGTAGAAATATATACCTGAAGATTTTTATACTCTTTATTTCCAGGAAGAGAGTTGAGAATATCTAAAACAATATCCTTTGTGGATTTGACGCTTTGTGCTTTATCACTCTCATCTTCCTTAATTCCAGTATTGATAAGACGATCAATATCACAACTCATGTATCTAGAAATGCGCTTTAAAACACCTTCTCCGACCGAAAACATTGCAGTCAAACTTATGATATGATCAGGATGTGCCTTAAGAATACTGAACACACTTTTAAAAGAAAATCGTGGGTATTTTTCGTTTTTTTTAATAAAAACTTCTGAATTAATAGGCGAGGAATCATCTTCAAAGAAATAGTCAACCGGAACATCAAAATAATCTGACAAAGCCTTCAAAGTATCTGAATTAATTCCGGAACCATTTTTCCAACACCGTAAATTGCCCGCACTATATCCTAAGCTACGCAAAACAGGTGTTGGCTTAGTATTGTTGATTTCGCACAATCTAATAAATTGGTCATATATCATAATTTTTTCTCCTATTTTTTGTACAACTATACAAATTGTCGATAAATTTATAATTGTGTATTGACATCGTACAGTTTTTAGGTATAATTAATAATGTAATAGCACTTATTACAACTTTCAAAAAGCAAGTAGGTGCATTTAGATCAATAAATGCATCACAAGAAAATTATGGAGGTTCAAATGCAAAACAATAATCCTAATTTCACGGGACGTAACGTCCCGATCGCAGAAATTGCCGCAGCAATGCGCAAAAACCAGCAATTCGTCCGCCTTGGCCTGCAAAACGGTTATCTCAAATTCGGCATTGCAGTCAAGACCGGCACAGGTAAAGGCAAAGAGTATACCTACTATTGTCCAGATCGTAAGGTATACGAAGAGATCGGATATTTCCGCGATGCGGGAGCAACGTCAGATGAGGTGTCTAATGGCTGATAATACATACAACACCACAGGATGCAGTATAACACAAAACCAAGAAAAAATCAAGTGGTTGGACAGTACCGGCAAAATCAACGAGCCTGCGTTTTGTCGATATTTTACTAGCGATCGTGACCTATTGTACGCTAATGGCAAGTACTACTGCGTAGATGGCGAGATTGATGATCAAACACTTCGACGCGATATAGCGTACATTCTGGCCGATCACGGCATCACATCTGATATTGCGAAGAAGGTCAATAGATTGATTAATGCAATCCAGCTATTTAATGGCGGATCGGCACCTATACCAAAGGAAGACGAGATACACGTCAATAATGGTATATTATATGTCGACTGCACTTTTGCCAGCGAAAAGCGAATCTGCATTAACAGGCTTAACGTAACGTATGATCCAACGATTTTTTTCGAAAAAAAAGAGCCTGAGCAATTTCTTGCGTTTCTTGACGATCTTTTGATCCCGGATGATATCCTCGCCTTACAGGAATATCTCGGCTACTGCATGATCCCGTCAACCAAAGGTCAGACCGCATTATTTCTTATCGGCAACGGCGGCGAGGGCAAATCGCGTATCGGCGTTGTTCTCAATGATATTTTCGGCAGATCGATGCTATCAATGAAACTCGATAAGATTGAATCTGATCGTTTTTCGCGTTACAATCTAATCAATAAACTGTTGATGAACGATGACGAGATGACGATGAAATCATTGCAGTCAACATCATATATCAAAAACATCATCACATCCGAAATCCCAATCGATGTAGAAGCAAAATGTGTGCAATCCCAACAACACCAGATATACTGTCGGTTCCTATGTTTTGGCAACGGATCACCTCGCGCTCTTTATGACCGATCAGACGGCTTTGTGCGTCGACTTCTGATCCTGAAAACAAAGGCAAAACCTGCAAATAGATCTGATGATCCGGATCTCATAAAAAAACTTCTTGGTGAAAAAAATCAGATATTTTACTGGATGTTCGCCGGTCTTCAACGTTTAATCGCAAATAATTATAAATTTACGATCTCGCAGCGAACAAAAGAAAACCTGACAAAAGCAGCATCTGATAACTGCAATATTGTCGATTTTATCAACGAAGCGTTGATAATCAAAAGCAATGCTAGTATTGCCAGTGTTGACCTCTACGATGCCTATCTGCAATGGTGCGTTGATAATGCACTTGAGGAGATCAAGCGAGAAGCATTTATCCGATGGTTAATCGCATACCAGGATAAATATAATATTAAGTACACTAATAATATTAGTAGAGATGGCAAACGTGTACGCGGCTTCACCGGAATTTCGGTAAAAAGCTCAAAAAAGTAATACAAGGCATACAAATGGCTCTGTGGAGCCAAATATAAGACACTAACCGTGTACATAGTTTCATATGCGTACGCGTACGTGTACACGGTGATGTACGCAATTTCAGCGCAACGATCCGCATAACAAAGCGAAATGTACGCCGTACGCCGTTTTTTATGGAATTCTGTAATTTCTGCTTCGTATGTTCCAGGCAATATAAAATGCGTATTACTGTACGCTTTATCTACTGTGTGCAACGAATTCGAAGAATTTTTACGAAAATCGGCAAAAAATGATGTACGGCGTACGGATGGCTTAACAAAGCCAAATATCTAATGTTTATCGTGTATAGATGCGTGTACGTGTACGCGTACACGGATAAATACGTGACATTACACCGCAATTCTCATAGCAAAACCAAACGTAAGCGTATACAAATTATGCTTATTTTTTTAAATCTTAGCATACTTATTTTTACTTTAATGTAATTATAAGTTTTCGTTTGTCAGAATATGACCTCTTCCCTGCTTCTGACATGCTCGTCATAAGTACTATGGAGTTACTTCTGGCAGACTCATAGCAAATTAAACAAATATAACTACGATCACAAATAAAAATGTTGATCGGAAAGGATACGTTATGAACCCTAAAACTATATCTTTCTGCCAGGGCAAAGGCAGTCTTTCGCATAACAACAGAACTTTCAAAACAAAAAACGTTGATAGCAGCAAAAGCCAAAATAATGTAACTTTTGTTAATATACCGCTTGCAAAGGCTTATGACATGTGTTTTTCTGACGCAGTCAAACGATACAATGATAGACAAACACGTCCGGACAGACGAATTGAAAAATCATATTATAAATATCTTTTTTCTCAACCTCCGGGGAACAGCGTGGTTACTGCTCCAAACAAAAAGAAGAATTTCTACGAGATCGTAATTCAGATCGGCGACAGAAATGATACCGGCACTGATACTTCTGACGGAAATCTGGCTTCGGACTGTCTGAAAAATTATATAAATGGCTTTCAGCATCGCAACACAAATTTCTTTATGTTCAACGCAGTTCTGCATCTTGATGAATCAACACCTCATTTACATATCGATTTTATTCCGATCGGGCACTATAGCAGAGGTATAGATACTCAGAACGGCATGGCTCAGGCACTCAGAGAAATGTCATTCGGAAATGGAAAAAATGCAATCAGCAAGTGGCGTATGAGAGAGTATAGCATTCTAAAAGATATATGCGCAGAACACGGCATTGAAGTATCCCAGCCACGCAAAAGCAGAGGTTATTCATTCAGTGTAAATGAATATAAAGAACATATGGAACAGTTGGAATCACTTAATAAAGAGATTGACGAAAAATCAAAGAAACTTTACACCTTACGGAATATTGAAGATATTTTCAGCAGCAATGAAATAGAGTGCAAGAAGTTGCCGTTCGGGAAATGTGCAATATCCAAAGATGATTATGTCCGATTAAATACCTTTAATCAGTCACTTCTGCTAAAAGAACACGAATTATCAAAACGTGAAAAAATTATTGCTGAAAAAGAAAATGTCTATTCGGATAATTTAAATAAAGCAGTAAAAACATTAGAAGAAAACAAAAAGCTCAAAGCGAAAATTGAAAAATCGGAAAATGAATATCATATTCTGCTAAATCAATTTCTTCAGAAAAAACAGATATGGGGCGAATTGAAAGAACAGCTTGCTAAATCAGAAGAACAGAAAAAGAAAGAAAAGAAAAAAGCAGACGATGCTGTCAATTTCATAATGCAGATAGTAATGCTTTCAAATAAACTTCTGAAGAAAACCGACGATGGCTATGACGACCTATGCGATTATGCAACGACAAGGCAAAAACAAATTGCCGAGACAATACGTTATATGGCAAGGCGTTTCGTTTCCTATATCGGATACGACGAAGCATCAAACGAGCTTTTCATAAATGCCGGTTTTACCAAAAACACTTTAGCTGCATTCAAACAGATTTCAGAAAATAATGAAGGAGAAATAAAGTACTATGATAGATAGAGATGAATATTATACTTTGGCTAATTCAGATTGTGTTGCCGTTGCAAAGGCACTCGGAATGGTAATTGATAACGGTAAGCAGACCACAGAAGATGCAATACATATCAGACACAGTGGCGGACTATACATTTTCCCATTGAAGAACAATTGGTACCGTCATTCAGACGGAAAAAAAGGATTTCCTATAGACCTTGTAATGGATAAGCTTGCATGTTCCAAAGAAAATGCACTTAAGTTTATCAAACAAAATGTCACTTCCGGATATTCACCTTCTCCTTTTCAGCAATCAAAACCACCGTTTCTTTTACCGGGAAAAACATTCCCGGAGCGGGTAAGATGTTATCTTGTTGATACGAGGGGGATAGACGCAACTATCGTGGATCATATGATCAAAAAAGGTGCAATAGCAGAAGATGCTGTCCATCACAATTGTATGTTTATAGGATTTGACAAAAGCGGAAAAGAACGATCATGTGCATTGAGAGGAACTTCAGGCTATCAATTCCGCGGTGAAGTATCAGGCGGTGATAAATCATATAGTTTTGCTATTCAGGGTAAGAGCAACAAACTTAGGGTATATGAAAGTCCGATAGATGCTATGTCGAATGCTACTTTTGCAAAATTGCTAGGAAAAGATTGGCTGACAGATCATAGACTGAGTGCAAACGGCTGTGGTCATACTGCTATTTTCCGATATCTTAATGACTATCCTAAGATAAATGAAGTAACGCTCTCGCTTGACAACGACAGTGCCGGAAGAAATGCAACAGAATTGCTGAAAAAAAGAATCCATAGCGAATTTGGTGACAGAATAACTAAAATACAAAAGTGTTTCCCGGATTATAAAGACTGGAACGAGGAATTGCAACAATTCAGAGCAGCACAAAAGCAGGATCTGACAGTACATGACTTCTTTGATATAATCAATGAGTTATCAGCGGAAAGAAACATTTTCTCAGGAGAACAGAATGGCTAATTATAAAAAAAGAGAAAATAAAACAGGTTCGATCACTAAGATGTCCGGAAAACGCAGAAAGCCTTACAGAGCACGTGTAACGATCGGCTGGGAGGCTGAGACCGGAAAACAGATATTCGGTACTATAGGATATTTTTCAAAACGCTCAGAAGCTGAAGCGGCATTGACCGAATATCTCAAATCACCATACGATACCAGCAGCAATGAAGTCACGTTTGGAGAAGTGTACAATATGTGGTCAGCAAAACGTTACAAAGAAATCGCCGCTTCAACAATACGATCATATAAATCGGCATTTTCTCACAGCAAGCCATTATGGGATATGAGAATGCAGGATATACGAGTTAATCATCTGGAATCTACTATTCAAAATGCGAATGTCGGCTCAAGCACAAAGTTCAGAATGAAGGTTATGTTCAATCTTCTTTTCAAATTTGCAATAAAGCATGAAATAGTAATTAAAGATTACTCAAAATACTGTGATAGCGTTAAAGTTGAAAAGCCGTCAAAAGAAAAGAAGCCGTTTACAGTTGAAGAAATTGAATTGTTATGGGAAAATATCGAAATACCGTTCGTAGATATGATACTGATAGCAATTTATTCAGGCTGGCGTCCCATTGAACTGGTTATGTTGGAAAAAGAAAATATCGATCTTACCAACAATTTTATGAAGGGCGGATGTAAGACTGAAGCGGGCAAAAACAGATTAGTTCCCATACATCCGAAAATAAAGCCCCTTATCGAAAAACGCTATTTTTCCAATAACAATTCACATCTGTTGTTTACTGTTGACAACTGTAACAGTGAAAAAGGAATGTCTTATACCCAGTATTATAACCGATTCAAAAATCTGACCTGTGCACTTGGAATGGATCATTCTCCTCACGAAACACGTCATACCTTTGCTACACTTGCTAAGGAAGCAAAAGTTGACGAATATTGTCTGAAGCTGATCCTCGGTCACAACATTGCAGACTTAACTGAACGCGTATATACACATCGAAAGAAGGAACAGCTTTTAGAAGAGATCAAAAAGATCGAATAAACAACCAATAGTCATAAGCCATCATTCGTTTGTGATTATTGAACTTTTCAAAATAAAAATCAAGGCGGTCACCAAACAGCGACCGCCTTAAATTTGTGTCATATTTGTGTCATACTTGTGTCATACACTGTATGATTTTTCGGTATTTTTCAGACTTATTCAGCACTTAACAGCGCATTACTAAGCCAAATCAATTACTTCAGCGCTTCCTCAACAGCAACTGCGCAAGCAACTGTAGCACCAACCATGGGGTTGTTACCCATACCGATAAGACCCATCATCTCAACGTGTGCGGGAACTGAAGAAGAACCTGCGAACTGAGCGTCAGAGTGCATACGACCCATTGTATCTGTCATACCGTATGAAGCAGGGCCTGCAGCCATGTTATCGGGGTGGAGTGTACGACCTGTACCGCCGCCTGATGCAACTGAGAAGTACTTCTTGCCCTTTTCAACACATTCCTTCTTGTATGTGCCTGCAACGGGGTGCTGGAAACGTGTGGGGTTAGTTGAGTTACCTGTGATAGAAACGTCAACGCCTTCCTTCCACATGATTGCAACGCCTTCTGTTACGTCGTTAGCGCCGTAGCAGTTAACCTTAGCACGAAGACCGTCAGAGTAAGACTTGCGGAATACTTCCTTAACCTCACCTGTGTAGTAATCCATCTCTGTTTCAACGTATGTGAAGCCGTTGATACGAGCGATGATCTGAGCGGCATCCTTACCTAAACCGTTAAGGATAACACGCAGGGGTTCCTTACGAACCTTGTTTGCCTTTTCAGCGATACCGATAGCGCCTTCTGCAGCTGCGAATGATTCGTGACCTGCGAGGAAGCAGAAGCACTTTGTATCTTCTTCAAGAAGCATCTTGCCTAAGTTACCGTGGCCAAGACCAACCTTACGCTGATCAGCAACTGAACCGGGGATGCAGAATGCCTGTAAGCCTTCGCCTATAGCAGCGGCAGCGTCAGCGGCTCTCTTGCAGCCCTTCTTGATAGCGATAGCACAGCCTACTGTGTAAGCCCACTTAGCGTTTTCGAAGCAGATAGGCTGAATGCCTTCAACGAGCTTGTAGATGTCAAGACCCTTAGCCTTGCAGATTTCTGCACACTCTTCAATAGAGCCTATACCATAGTTCTTTAAAACAGCGAGAATCTGGGGTTCACGTCTGTCGTATGATTCAAATAAAGCCATTGTTATTTCCTCCTTACTGCTTTCTGGGGTCGATGATCTTTACAGCATCGTTAACACGGCCGTACTGACCCTGTGCCTTTTCGAATGCTGTGTTAGCATCGTCACCGTTCTTGATGAATTCCATCATCTTGCCGAAGTTAACGAACTTGTAGCCGATGATCTCATCATCTTCATTGAGTGCAAGACCTGTAACATAACCGTCTGTCATTTCGAGGTAACGAGGACCCTTCTTAAGAGTACCGTACATTGTACCTACCTGTGAACGAAGGCCCTTACCGAGATCCTCAAGACCTGCACCGATTGCAAGACCGTCCTCTGAGAAAGCACTCTGGCTTCTGCCGTAAACGATCTGGAGGAAGAGTTCTCTCATTGCTGTGTTTATAGCGTCACAAACGAGGTCAGTATTAAGTGCCTCGAGAATTGTTCTGCCGGGAAGAATTTCAGCCGCCATAGCTGCAGAATGTGTCATACCTGAGCAACCGATAGTTTCAACGAGTGCCTCCTGAATTACACCATCCTTAACATTTAAAGACAGCTTACATGTACCCTGCTGGGGTGCACACCAGCCGATACCGTGTGTAAAACCGGAAATATCCTTTATTTCCTTCGCCTTTACCCACTTTGCTTCTTCCGGAATGGGAGCTGCGCCGTGCGCTACGCCCTGCTTCACGGGACACATAGTTTCAACTTCATGTGAATACGTCATAACAGTTGTAGACTCCTTTCAAATTTTCGTGACCGCAGCCGTAGCTTGTCACGGTCACCGGTAGTTCTTTGCCGGGAAATACCCCGAACATACAATTATATTATATACTATTCTCTCGCCATTTTCAAGGGATTTTCTTAATTTTTTCGGTTAGCAATCGGTAACTATGCTGTTATCTATCGGACATACCGGAATTTTTACTTCTTTTAAGCCTGCCGATATATCAAAATACGGACAGATAAGAATTACAACTTATCTGTCCGTATAGAATTTATTCAGGCGTTGTCTGCTCCGTCCTCTCGATACCGAGCATCTGTGCCAGATACCTGCCCGTATAGCTTACAGGATTTGCCGCTACTTCTTCAGGCGTACCGGTAGCGATCACCGTACCGCCGCCGCTTCCGCCCTCAGGCCCCATATCAATGATATAGTCGGCTGTTTTTATAACATCAAGGTTGTGTTCGATAACGAGAACGGTATTTCCGCCGTCGGTCAGCTTCTGAAGTACATCTATCAGCTTGTGAACATCGGCGGTATGAAGCCCTGTAGTAGGCTCGTCAAGAATGTACACCGTCTTGCCTGTTGCACGCTTTGAAAGCTCCGAAGCCAGCTTTACTCTCTGCGCCTCACCGCCCGAAAGCGTTGTTGCAGGCTGACCTATCTTTACATATCCAAGTCCTACATCGTAAAGCGTCTGCAGTTTTCTCTTTATCTTTTCGTGATTTTCAAAGAAAGCTATGCCCTCTTCTACCGTCATTTCAAGCACATCGTAAATGTTCTTGCCTCTGTAGTGAACCTCGAGCGTTTCACGGTTATAGCGTTTGCCCTTGCAGACCTCGCAAGGTACATATATATCGGGCAGGAAGTGCATCTCTATCTTGTTGATACCGTCACCCTCGCAGGCTTCACAACGTCCGCCCTTTACATTGAATGAAAATCTTCCGCTTGTATAGCCTCTCATCTTTGCGTCATTGGTCGAAGCGAACAGCTCTCTTATATCGTTGAATACACCCGTATAGGTCGCAGGGTTGCTCCTCGGTGTTCTGCCTATCGGCGACTGGTCGATAGCTATTACCTTGTCAAGATACTCCGTACCCTCGAATGTATCGAACGCACCCGGTTTTATTCTTGCACGGTTCAGCTTTGCGACAAGGTGCTTGTAGATAATCTCATTCACAAGCGAACTCTTGCCGCTACCGGATACACCCGTAATGCAGGTGAATATTCCGAGCGGAACTTTTACAGTAATGTTCTTCAGATTATTTTCACGGCAGCCGGTTATTTTAAGCCATTTCTTAGTGGGCTTTCTGCGTTTTTCGGGTACTTCTATCTTTAATTTTCCCGTAAGATACTGTCCTGTTATCGAACGCTCGCACTTCATTATATCGTCAAGCGTGCCTGCACAGATAACCTCACCGCCGTGAACACCTGCGCCGGGACCTATGTCAACGATAAAATCCGCCGCCCTCATCGTATCCTCATCATGCTCAACGACTATAAGCGTATTTCCGAGATCACGCAATCTTTTCAGCGTTGCGATCAGTTTGTCGTTATCCCTCTGATGAAGTCCTATGCTCGGCTCGTCAAGGATATACAGCACACCCATAAGACTGCTGCCTATCTGCGTTGCAAGCCTTATACGCTGACTTTCACCGCCCGAAAGCGTACCTGCCGTTCTTGATAAGGTCAGATATTCAAGTCCGACGCTGCTCAGAAATCCCAGACGTTCCTTGATTTCTTTCAGTATCTGACTTGCTATCATCATATCACGTTCAGACAGCTTTATGCTTTTGACAAATTCAAGCGCTTCGCTGATGCTCATATCACAGAATTCGTTGATATTCTTACCGCATACGGTAACGCAAAGAGCCTCCTTTTTAAGTCGCTGACCGTGACAGTCGGGACACACTGCATCACCCATATACTGAGCTATATCCTCTCTTGAATATACGCTCGTTGTTTCCTTATAGCGTCTTTCAAGGTTGTTTACTACACCCTCGAACGCCGTCATATAGACACCGCCGCCCTGCTCTTTACTGCGGACGACCTTTATCTTCATTTCGCCCGTACCGTAAAGCACCGCATCTAACTGTTCCTTTGTCAGTTCCTTAACGGGCTGATCCACGCTGAAGCCGTATTCGTTTGCAACAGCGTCAAAATACATCTGCGCTATAGTTCCGTCCGCATACTTCCAGCCGCTCGCCTTTATCGCATTTTCACGGATAGTAAGATCACGGTTAGGTAAAATTAGGTCTACATCTATCCTTCTGAAAATTCCGAGACCGGTACAGGTAGGACAAGCGCCGAAGGGATTGTTGAACGAGAACATTCTCGGCACAAGTTCTTCTATGCTTACTCCATGTTCGGGGCAGGCATAGTTCTGCGAAAAGCTCAGTTCCTCGCCGTCAATTACATCTATAAGAATAAGTCCGCCCGAAAGATTTCCCGCAACCTCAAGGCTGTCGGATAAACGTGACTTTATATCCTCTTTCATAACAAGACGGTCCACAACGACTTCTATATTATGCTTCTTGTTCTTGTCGAGCTTTATCTGCTCGGAAAGATCGTAGATTATCCCGTCAATACGCACTCTTGCGTAGCCCTGTTTTACGAGATCCTCAAGCTCCTTGCGGTATTCGCCCTTTCTGCCTCTTACTATAGGTGATAAGATCTGAAACTTTGTCCGCTCGGGCAGTTCCATCACCTTGTCAACTATCTGATCTACCGTCTGCTGTCTTATCTCTTTACCGCAGACAGGACAGTGCGGAATGCCCACTCTTGCATACAGCAGTCTGAGATAATCATATATCTCCGTTACCGTTCCGACAGTGGAACGAGGGTTTTTCGAGGTCGTTTTCTGGTCTATTGATATAGCAGGAGATAATCCCTCTATGCTGTCAACATCGGGCTTTTCCATCTGTCCGAGGAACATTCTTGCATACGATGAAAGGCTCTCGATATATCTTCTCTGACCGTCCGCATAAATAGTATCAAATGCAAGCGATGACTTTCCCGATCCCGAAAGCCCCGTCATAACTATAAACTTGTCACGGGGCAGTTCTATATCAATATTCTTCAGATTATGCTCTCTTGCACCCTTGATTATTATTTTATCTATTCCCATTTTCTTTTGTCATCTCCGTCAACAGCTTACTTGCTTTCCTGAAGCTCCTTTATCTTATCACGCAGATATGCGGCGTGTTCAAAGTCAAGCAGCTTTGCCGCATTCTTCATCTCTGCTGTATACTGCTTGATAAGTGCCTCACGCTCTGCCTTGGTGTATTTTCTCTTTTTGCCCTTATCCTTGCCGGACGATATTTCCAGCACCGCCCTTACATCCTTTACAATAGTTTTAGGCGTGATGCCGTGTTCCTCGTTATATTTCATCTGAATCTCACGGCGGCGGTTGGTTTCGGTCACTGCCTTTTCCATACTGTCCGTAACCGTATCGGCATACATTATGACCTTGCCTTCGGCGTTTCTTGCCGCCCTGCCTATAGTCTGTATAAGCGAGGTTTCGCTTCGTAAAAAGCCCTCTTTATCTGCGTCAAGTATCGCAACGAGCGATACCTCCGGCAAGTCAAGACCCTCACGCAGAAGATTTATTCCTACAAGCACATCAAAGACGTGCATACGCAGATCTCTTATTATCTCCATACGTTCGATAGAATCAATATCGTGGTGCATATAGCGTATCTTCACGCCGAGCTTTTCATAATAAGCTGTCAGATCCTCAGCCATTTTCTTTGTAAGCGTAGTGATAAGCACACACTCGCCCTTTTTGGTACGCTCGTTTATTTCGGAATAAAGATCCTCTATCTGTCCCGCAACAGGCTTGATCTCGATTATCGGATCAAGCAGACCCGTAGGACGTATGACCTGCTCGGCTGTGTTCACAGCGTGGCTCTTTTCATATTCACCCGGTGTAGCCGAAACGTAAATGACCTGATTTATCATCGAGGTAAACTCGTCAAAATTCATCGGTCGGTTATCATAAGCAGACGGCAGACGGAAGCCGTAATCCACAAGGTTTTTCTTTCGTGCAAAGTCGCCGCCGTACATACCTCTTACCTGCGGCAATGTAACGTGGCTCTCGTCAATGAACATAAGAAAATCCTTCGGGAAATGGTGCATAAGAGTTATGGGCGAGCTGCCAGGTGCTCTGCCTGCAAGCACTCGTGAATAGTTCTCAACGCCCTTGCACGTTCCTATCTCACGGAGCATTTCCATATCATAGCGTGTTCTCTGCTCTATCCTCTGCGCCTCTATCAGCTTATGGTTATCGGTGAAGAATTTAACACGTTCTTCCATTTCGTTTTCTATCTCAGTAAGCGAATTTTCAAGCCTTGCCTTGCTTACGATGTAATGTGACGCAGGGAAAATGGCAACGTGCGAAAAGCGGCGTTTCACCTCTCCCGTCACTATATCTATCTCGGATATTCTGTCTATCTCATCGCCGAAAAATTCTATCCTTATCGCCTTGTCGGACGTACTTCCCGCAGGGAAAACCTCAAGCACATCGCCTCTTACCCTGAACTTGTTACGGATGAAATTCATATCGTTGCGTTCATACTGTATTTCGACAAGCCTTTTTATTATATCGTCACGGCTTCGCTCCTGACCCTCACGGATAGAAAGCATATTCTCACGGTAATCCTCCGGACTGCCCAAGCTGTAGATACAGCTTACACTGGCAACGATAATAACATCTCTGCGCTCCGCAAGAGCCGCTGTTGCCGAGTGTCGTAGGCGGTCTATCTCATCGTTTATCGCACTGTCCTTTTCGATATAGGCATCGGTTGACGGAATATACGCCTCAGGCTGATAGTAATCGTAATAGCTTACAAAATATTCGACAGCGTTATCCGGAAAGAACTCCTTGAACTCACTGCACAGCTGTGCCGCTAGCGTCTTGTTATGCGCAAGGATAAGCGTGGGACGGTTGACCTTTTCGATAATATTTGCCATAGTAAAGGTTTTTCCCGAACCGGTAACTCCGAGCAGGACCTGTTCCTTATCGCCGTCAAGCACGCCGTTTGCAAGGCTGTCTATAGCCTGCGGCTGATCGCCCATCGGCTTATAATTTGATTTTAATACGAACTTATCCATTTTAGCTCCTTAAAAATCGTTCCATATATCAGGAAGAATACCGTTCTCACGCATAGACAGACTGCCGTGCATACCGACTATAACGTGGTCGGCAAGATAAATTCCTGCCTTTTCAAGAAGATTGAAAAGATTTCTCGTCATTATCTTATCCTCCGTAGACGGCATTTCACTTCCTCTCGGATGGTTATGTGTCATAACGACTATAGGACATCTTTTCTGCACTGCCTTTTCAAGCAATCTCATTATATCCGGCCGCACCTGTTCAAGCGCACCCGTGCTTATTATTTCCTGCGACATAAAACAATACTCGCTGTCGAGAAATATCATTCTAAGCTGTTCGGTATCTACAAAGCGGAAAAGCCCCATACAATAGTCCTTTACCGCTCCCGATGCGCCGAGCATCTCGCCCTTCTGAACGCTCTCGGACAGCATACGTTCTATATTCGCACGAAGAACAATTATCATCTGAGCGGTAGACCTGCCTACACCCTCGACCTCGCACAGCTCGTTTTCGCTTGCGGAGAACACACCGCTGAGCGTTCCGAATCTGTCAATAAGTCTGTGCGCTATCGGGTTTGTATCGCACTGCTTAAAAGAGCTGTACAGCATCATTTCAAGCAGTTCGTGCGACTGAAACCCCTCACTGCCGAACTCTTTAAGGCGGCTTATCATACGCTCCCTGTGTCCTGCGTGCATATTATCATTGTGAGCGATAGCTACCGCCCCCTTCTGTCATCAATATCACCGCAAGGCTGTGTACCTAAATACACAGCCTTTGCTGAACAGTATTAAATTAGCATATCAGTCTTCAAATACAGCGCCTGTATTCGAGCTTGTAACCAGCTTTGCGTAACGCTTAAGATAACCGTCAAGCTGTCTTACTGGAGCATTTACGCCCTTAGCCTTACGCTGTGCTATCGTTTCGTCGTCAACAAGAAGTTCAATGCTTCTTGCAGGTATATTGATATGTATCTTATCTCCGTTTTCAACGTAAGCTATAAGTCCGCCGTCAGCCGCCTCGGGAGAAACGTGACCTACCGCCGCACCTCTGCTGGCACCGCTGAAACGTCCGTCTGTGATAAGAGCAACGCTTCCGTCAAGACCCTTGCCGACAATAGCCGCCGTAGGAGCAAGCATCTCAGGCATACCCGGTCCACCCTTGGGGCCTTCATAGCGGATAACAACAACGTCACCGGGGATGATAACGTTATTGAGGATAGCGTCACAAGCAGCCTGTTCGCCGTCAAATACCTTTGCCGTACCTGTGAAGTCCATCATTTCGGGCTTAACTGCACCCTGCTTTACAACAGAGCCGTTTTCTGCAAGGTTACCGCTGAGTATTGCAAGACCGCCGTCTTTTCTGATAGGATTCTCGCAGGTGTGGATTATTGTACCGTCTGCATTCGGAGCCTTGGCGATTCTGTCAGCCTGTGTACCCGATACAGTAAGAACGCTTGTATCAACGTGACCGCCCTTTGCAAGCTCCTTGATAACCGACTGGATACCGCCTACATCGTTAAGGTCTGTTATGAATATGTCGCTTGCAGGATTGAGCTTTGAAAGCTGAGGTGTTGTCTTGCTCTTGTTGTCAATATCGTCAAGAGAAATGTCTACTCCTGCCTCGTGTGCGATAGCAAGAAGATGAAGTACCGTGTTTGAGGAAGCACCGATTGCCATATCAGTAGCGAGTGCGTTCATCATATTCTTCTTTGTGATAATATCCTTGGCGCAGATGTTCTGCTTTACAAGCTCGACTATTCTTTCGCCCGTTTCCTTTGCAAGTCTGCGGCGAGCGGCATTTACAGCAGGCTCTGTACCCGACTTGGGCATCGAAAGGCCGATTGCTTCTGTAAGGCAGTTCATTGAGTTCGCCGTATACATACCCGAGCATGAGCCGCAGGTAGGACAAGCGTTGTTCTCATAATCAAGAAGAACATCATCGCCTATAGTGCCGTTGGAATACTGACCGATAGCTTCGTATATCTCGTTGTATCCTACTCTCTTACCCTGTACTCTGCCGGGGTTCATAGGACCGCCGCTTACAAAAATAGAGGGAAGGTTCATTCTTGCCGCAGCCATTATCATACCGGGAACTATCTTGTCGCAGTTCGGTATAAATACGATACCGTCAAGAGGATGCGCTGTCAGCATAACCTCGATGCTGTCGCAGATAAGCTCACGGGATGCAAGAGAATATCTCATACCTCTGTGGTTCATTGCAAGGCCGTCGCACACGCCGATGGTGAAGAACTCAAAAGGAACGCCGCCTGCGTTTCTGATACCGTCCTTTACCTGTCTTGATATTTCGTGCAGATGCGCATGACCGGGAACATAGTCGCTTGCCGCACATACAACGGCAATAAACGGCTTGTGCATCTCGCTGTCTGTTACACCCAGTGCCTTCAGTAAGGCTTTGTGCGGTGTTCTGTCTACGCCGCTCTTGATAAGATCGCTTCTCATTTTTACTGTCCTTTCCTTTGTAAAAAAGTGTTTTTATTTTCTGCCGAGCATGGCACTGCCGATCATACCTGCTTCATTTGCAAGCGTGCAGATTACTATCTCGGTATTTTTAGCATTGTTTTTTGAGTAGATCTGCTTTGCAATCAGTGCTTTAAGCGGTATAAGCAGATTATCGCCCTCGTTGCATACTCCTCCGCCGATACAGAGAATATCGGGCTGGAATACGTTTATCACATTCGTAATGCCACAGGCAAGATACTTGATATATTTATCAACAACTTCCCTTCCCTCAGGGTCGCCCAGCTTAGCGGCATTGAACGCAGTTCTTGCTGAAATTTTCCCGTCACGGTCAACCATTTCGTGAAGCCGTCCGCTCGGATATTTCTCAATCATTTCCCTTGTCATGCGGACAAGTCCCGTCGCCGAAGAATAAGCCTCAAAACAGCCGTTTCTTCCGCAGGTACACGGCGCACCGTCAACCTCGATAACAGTATGACCTATCTCGCCGCCTGCGTTGTTTGAACCGCTGTATATCTCGCCGTTTATAATTATACCTGCGCCAACACCCGTTCCGAGCGTCAGCACCACGGCGTTTTTCGCACCCTTTGCCGCACCTGCAAGATACTCGCCGTATGCCGCAACATTAGCGTCATTTTCAAGGATGATACGCTTGCCGAAATGTTCTGCAAGATCCTTTGCAAGCGGAACGTTCTCCCAGTGCAGATTGTTTGAATAAAGCACCGTGCCGTTTTCGTTATCCATAGTTCCCGGACAGCCGACGCCGATAGTCTTTATCCTGTCAATATCCTCGCCCGAAAGCTGTACAGCCTGTTCAACAGCGTCAATGATTACAGCAAGGACGCTCTTATAACCGTCTGCCGCATTTGTCTTGAGCGATATTTTCGAAACGAGCTGTGCGTTCTCGTCAACCACTCCTGCCTTGATATTTGTACCGCCTATGTCAACGCCGATATAATACTTCATATATCCCCTTTAACCTTTCAAAACACAAGTCTTAAACTATATCAGAAAGAATTACCTCAAGATTACCCGTAAGAGTAAATCTGCCGTAGCCTGCAGGAACAAAGAAGCTGTCGCCCTTCTTAGCGTCAAGCTCACCGATCTTACCGCTGCCGTCAAGCACCAGCACCGACATAAACGACTTTTCGTCTGCGTCAAGCGTTACTGTTCCTGAAACCTTGATTTTATGAACATCAAAATATTCACAGCTGCGGAGCAATGTTTCCTCGCCGCCGTCTATCTTTACAGGCTTGCCCTGCGGCTTTGTATCATATTTCGGAGGGCAAAGCTCGGTAACGTCTATAGCCTTTTCTATATGAAGCTCTCTGGGCTTTCCGTCCTTTCCTACTCTGCCGTAGTCATATACTCTGTATGTCGTATTGCTGTTCTGCTGGATCTCGGCAATAAGTATACCCTTGCCGATAGCGTGGAGCGTACCCGACTCGATGAAGAACACATCTCCCTTATGTACGGGAACATTGTTAGTGACCTCAAGCAAGGTATTGTTCTTTATTCTGTCGGCAAATTCTTCTCTTGAAATTTCTTTATCGAAACCATAGATCAGCTGTGAGCCTTCCTCACAGTCAACGATATACCACATTTCCGTCTTGCCGTACTCGCCCTCTACACGCATAGCATAATCGTTGTCGGGGTGTACCTGTACAGACAGGTTATCCTTTGCGTCAATAAGCTTTATAAGTATGGGGAAATACTCGAATCTTTCGCAGGCTGTACCGAGTGCATTCTTGTTTTCCGCTACATACTCGGAAAGCGTCTTGCCTTTATCCTTGCCGTTTGCAATAACGCTCTGACCGTCCTTATGGCAGGACAGCTCCCAGCTCTCAGCTATCTTATCAGCGTCTGATACCTTGCCGTATTCCTCTCTTAATCTGTTACCGCCCCAGATATAATCCTTGCAGGGCGCACTGAGCTTTAATATCTCCATATTATGTTCCTTTCTATTTATCGGAATATTACCGTTTTATATCGTATCTTCATAAACCGCAGTTCACAACTCTGCTTGTAGTCAATTATAGCACATTCAGCTTTAAATGTCTATCACTATTCTTGACTTTTTTGCGAAATATGTTATATTTATCTTATACAGCGGTCATACCGCACAAAATGACGAAAGGAACTGATAATATGAACGAAAATGTAAAAGCCGCACTCAAAAAAAGAGCGGAAAAGGTAATATCCGCCCTTGAAAAGAACAATATGAAGGGTTATCTTGTCGATACTCCCGACGAGGCTAAGCAGATAATAAAGGAGCTTATAAAGGACGACAAGCTGATAGTTTCCGGCGGAACAATGACGCTCAAAGAAACCGGCATTCAGGATTTTCTGAACGAAAACTACAGCGGTATCTACATTGACCGTGAAAAGCTCTCTCCCGATGAGGTAAACGACCTTTACAGAAAGGCTTTTTCTGCCGACACCTACTTTGCAAGCACCAATGCGATAACCGAATACGGCGAATTATACAACGTAGACGGCACCGGCAACCGAGTAGCCGCTATGATATTCGGACCGAAGCAGGTAATCATTGTTGCCGGCTTAAACAAGATTGTAACAGACCTCCACTCAGCCGTTGACCGTCTTGAAACGATTGCATCTCCCGCAAACTGTGTAAGGCTCGGCAGAAACACCCCCTGTGCAAAGACAGGCAGATGTGCGCACTGCTTAAGCCCGGACAGGATTTGCAACGATTATGTCATAATGGCTCATCAGCGTGACAAGGACAGAATAAAAGTAATCCTCATCTCCGACGAATACGGCTACTAAGCGGCGAGTCGCCGCTGACTGTTCCGACCTTTTTATAGGTTGCGAATATATGCAGGATAGTGAAACGGTCGGGAATAAACGATAGCGATAAATTAAAATATATAACACAAAAAACGGTGGGCTTGTGAGGCTCACCGTTTTACTTTTATTAACAAAACTCAATCTTTGTATTCATTGCACTTTGAACAAACTATCGTATCTCCGGGATTTATAGTGCCACACTTTTTGCATTCCCAAGATGCTATAGACGAAATCATCGGATTCCAGCTTTTGCTATAATATACCATAGTTTCAAGCGATCCTGAAATTTTACCAAGTGCGGCGATTATAAACGAAACAACCAGAGTATCAAGTACACCGAATCCCCCACCTATAATTCCGATCCATGTAAACGCACCACCGGTATTGACACATACAATGATTGCAACTGCTCAGACTATCAAGCCTACGATAAAATTCACCCACGCAAGAACATTCGTTTTAGAAGAAATTTCGTAATCAAACATATTTTTAACCTCTCAACAATTTATTAACGGTTTACCGTTAATCGAATTATATCACATCATCACTCGTTTGTCAACGGTTTACCGTTAATAATTATCGAAAATTTGTGGTATCATCATTACTGAAAGGAATGATGATAATGGTATGCAAATCTGTTTCCGAAGCAGTTTCAAGGCGCATATTACAGCTATGCAGGGATAAAAACATAACCGTAAACAAGCTGGCAACTCTTTCGGCTGTTACCCAATCGACCGTAAACGATATAATCAATATGAAATCCAAAAATATCGGTATAGTAACTTTGAAAAAGCTCTGCGACGGACTCCAGATAACCATTACGGATTTTTTCGATGACGATATGTTCAGAAATCTTGAACAGGAAATATACTGATAACAAAAGCAAGCCGTTGACGCACATCACAACGTCAACGGCTTGCTTTTCTCATTTTGCCTGATTATTATTTTGTATGCGTCTTTAAGCGGCAAAAGCTCATATGCGCAAACTGAAAACGGGCTTTGAAGCAACACATACTCCAAAGCCCGTCCGTTATTGTTATATTCAATTGTCGAATCGGTTATCGGCCTACTGCCTTACTTTATGCGTTCTTCGCATATTCTGCAGCCATCATCGTGGTATCATCCTACCAACTTCCTGTCTGCCGTTAAACTTAACCGACTTTTTCATTATTTCGTAGTTTACACTACCTGTACGTTGTCAGTACATTGGACTATACCTCACTGTCTTTCTTCGTTAAGCACCATTCTTTGATGCTTTATTATGCAGTCAGCGTATATTACCATTTGAAACACATCCTTAAGAGCTTTATCAGCTTCTTATTTATCCTCTCTGTCGACTTCTGCCGATGCAGGATATTAAGCTGTTATCAGTAGAACTGCCTCTTTGAATGTCTTGAACTGTACATCTCAATCACCTTACCTGTATTTACCTTGAAAGCTGTATATAATAAACGCTTTTGCGGAAATCTGCGATTTTTCAAATCGCTATAAGGTTTCTTGTTTTCTTTGTCCCGGTAGCTGTTTTACTCGCAATTAAAGGTCAAAACCCTTTTATTATGTGTGTCGATGAGTACCATATGAGTATTGTCATCGTACTATTCACTTCTTACTTTATGTTGCGAGCCTCAACAGACTGCTGTGACTCACTTTTTTCCTGACCCATTGGACTCGCCTCCTATCCGACTTTATTTATATACGGTTTCCGAATCGTATATATGTTGAATAAAACCCTCTTTATCGTATTAAATAGTTAGCATGAAGATGTTTTATTCTGTCTGGGGAACTTTCCTTTTCCTTGTCTATATGATAACACATCAAAAGGCATAAGTCAACACTTTTCTGAATGAAAACTGTACAAATTGCACATTGTAGTTTTGTATATTAGTCACATAGTTACACAGTTTACACAATATCGACGTGTTTAAGCTATGTTTATAACTTAAAAATACACCGATTTGCTATTTTAAGGGAATTTGACTTGTGCAGGAATAGTATTGTGAGAAAATCATAAAATACCTCTTGACAACACCTTTGGTTTCGTGTAAAATTATATACAGAACAGAGGTCTTGAAACGGTCCTCGGAAAAGGAAGGAATAAACAATGTCAGAAATCGAAAACATCACAGACAACGACTTAGACACTGCCGAGTATATAGACCTCGAGGACGAAAACGGCGATACCGTTACATTTGAGCTTATCGGACGCATCGAGGTTGACGGTTGCACATACTGTGCCGTTATTCCCGAAGAAGAAGACGAGAACGCCGACAGCGACGTTTACGTTATCCTCAAGGAAGTAAACAAGAACGATGAGGTTTACCTGTCAACAATAGATGACGATAAGGAATACGACCGTGTAGCCAAGGAATTCTTCAACGTGTTTGAGGAGCTTGACGAAGAGGAAGAATAAAAGTTAATACACTGCCTTGTTCGCTTCAGTATGATTTCATATGATCCGACACTCTTTAATAGGGATTTCTCTCCGTTTGCGGATTGCAGACCTCCCGCCATGCGGAAGAAGGGAGCGTGAAACAATCGGGGGAAAGTTACCCACCGTACTTTATGTGCGGGTTTCATCGTCATACCACGGCAAGGTGGTCTTAAAAATTACAGCCGTACTGCTTAAAAACAGTACGGCTTTTCATTTTGCATAATCCGCTTTTTTCTGCGAAAGCTATCTCTATGAACAGTAAACGTAAACGAAAATCCGACCGCACAGGAAAGCACACCCATCTGCTTTACGGCTCGCTTTGCGGCTTTCTGAACGGTCTGTTCGGCTCCGGCGGCGGAACTGTCGCCGTACCTGCCTTTGAGAAAAACGGCACAGAGCCGAAAAAAGCCCACGCTTCCTCGGTCGCCCTGATATTCGTACTGAGCCTTGTCACCGCCGTTATATATTTAATGAACGGAAAACTGGATTTCGGCACAGCGTGGGAATATATACCCTACGGTCTTATCGGTGCGATACTCGGCTCTTTTCTTCTCGGAAAAATCCCCGACAGGCTGATAAGGATAATATTCGGTCTGCTTATGATTGCAAGCGGAGTGAGGATGATATTATGAATATTTTAGTGGGAATACTCACCGGAGCCACTGCGTCAATGGGACTCGGCGGAGGCTTTATTCTGCTCGTGTATCTTTCGGTATTCACTGAAATACCGCAGGATATTGCGCAAGGGATAAACCTTCTTTTCTTCCTCCCCATTGCACTGCTCTCCCTTATCATACACATAAAAAACAAGCTGACAGACTTAAAGCTCGTGGGGAAATATCTTATACTCGGACTTCCCTGTGCCATTGTCGGAAGCTATGTCGCAGGAATTACTGATGTGGCTGTTTTGCGAAAGCTGTTCGGGATATTCGTTTTATATATCGGGATAAATCAGCTATACGTCAGCTTTACAAATAAACCGTGCAAAAAAGGATCCGACAGCAAGTAACGCCGTCGGATTCCAGTCTGCCGAAAAACCGGTTATTATCAAATCCGTACAGCAAAACGTATCACCAACACCGCCGCAAACACTTTCCGTACCGACAAGGCGTTAATAATTTCGTGAGTATATCTGTACAACTGCTCTAACATTGACTCTTCAAAAAAACGCCACTAACCTGAGATATATGTACTAATATGCGGACGTGTA
>OHRZ01000087.1_pt1 | contig 37878 bp, 28 predicted proteins | sample 1578621 | NCBI WGS metagenome assembly OHRZ01 (sample SAMEA3879554, study PRJEB24766) | human gut metagenome | biome: human-associated habitat; feature: feces | place: USA | collected 1985/1987 | reverse complement strand
TATATATAATATAAAAGTTGTAAGCGCTTTTTTCCAGACTGAAATTAGAAAACTGTCAACTGTCAGCTGTAAGGGAAATCCTGCAATTTCCAGCCTTACAGTTGACAGTTGACAGTTCTCGTTTTTCATTCACACACCAAATGCATTCCATTCATAAAAATACATAGTGACAGCGTAACGAAAAGAAAACGACGTCCTGCCAGCGCGAAAACGTTGTTTTCCACACTGGAAACCAATGAACTAGTTTTATTAACACAAAAACAAGATTTTGTTAACAGATTTTTAGCGATTACAGAGGACCAAATTTTGGACCGTACAAAAAGAAGGAGTATCTTTACAGCGTCGATAACGGAAACGACGACGGATGCCGGCCCCGGCGGAGTTCTCCGAAAAAAGAGTGGAAACGAAAGCATATACACAGAAAAAAGCAACAAATGTCCGTCAACAATCGGGACAACAGAAAGAGAAAAGCTGGCAAGGTACAGCCAAACAAGAGAAGGGCGAAAAAGCCGAAAACTATGTTTTCGCTTTGTGCTTCTCCCGGTTTGCACTATCTTTGAAGCCACAATCTTTTTAAACGTTCTGATATGGCCAAAGAAAAAACCGTGTACGTATGCAGCAACTGCGGACAGGAGTCGCCCAAGTGGCAGGGAAAGTGCCCTGCGTGCGGGCAGTGGAATACCTTCGTCGAGGAAATCGTGCGCAAGGAACCCGTAGCCCGACGGCCCGAGGCAGGCATCGCGCCGACGAAAGCCAAACCCGTGACGCTGGACGAGATAGAGGCCGCAGACGAACCACGCATCGACCTGCACGACGCCGAGCTGAACCGCGTGCTGGGCGGTGGACTGGTACAGGGGTCGCTGGTGCTGATAGGCGGTGAGCCGGGTATCGGCAAATCGACCCTGGTGCTGCAGACTGTCCTGCGACTGACGGAGAAGCGCGTACTCTACGTCTCGGGTGAGGAAAGTGCCCGCCAGCTGAAGCTGCGTGCCGAGCGACTGACCAAGCAGTCGTCAGACTGCCTCATCGTCTGCGAAACGTCGCTCGAACAGATCTATGTCCACATCAAGAACACCCGTCCCGACCTGGTCATCATCGACTCCATACAGACCATCTCGACCGAAGCGCTGGAGTCCTCGCCCGGCAGCATCGCCCAGGTGCGCGAGTGTGCCGCCAGCATCCTGCGCTTTGCCAAGGAGACGCATACGGCGGTCATCCTCATCGGCCACATCAACAAGGAAGGCAGCATCGCGGGCCCCAAGGTGCTGGAACACATTGTGGACACCGTCCTCCAGTTCGAGGGCGACCAGCACTACCTGTACCGCATCCTGCGCAGCATCAAGAACCGCTTCGGCAGCACCGCCGAGCTGGGCATCTACGAGATGCGTCAGGACGGCCTGCGACAAGTGAGCAACCCTTCTGAACTGCTCCTGAGCCAGGACCACGAAGGCATGAGCGGTGTAGCCATCGCTTCGGCCATCGAGGGTGTACGTCCGTTTCTCATCGAGACGCAAGCACTGGTCAGCTCCGCCGTCTACGGCAATCCGCAACGTTCGGCCACGGGCTTCGACCTGCGCCGCATGAACATGCTCCTGGCCGTGCTCGAAAAGCGCGTAGGCTTCAAGCTGGCACAGAAGGACGTCTTCCTGAACATCGCCGGCGGCCTGAAGGTGAACGACCCCGCTATCGACCTGGCCGTCATCAGCGCCATCCTGTCGAGCAACGTGGACACGGAAATCGAAGCCGAAGTGTGCATGGCGGGCGAAGTAGGACTCTCGGGCGAGATACGCCCCGTGAACCGCATCGAACAACGCATCGGCGAGGCCGAGAAGCTGGGCTTCAAGCGCTTCATCCTGCCCAAGCACAACCTGCAGGGACTGGACACGCGGAAACTGCGCATCGAGCTGGTGCCGGTGAGAAAGGTGGAGGAAGCTTTCAGAACACTTTTTGGATAAGGACCTATGACATACGAATATACGATCAGAGTGCTACCCGAGGTAGCAGCCAACGAACAACGATTGAAAGACTATCTCGTACGCGAGAAAGGCCTTGACGAGAGAACCCTCAACGCCACCCGCATCCTGAAGCGGAGCATCGACGCCCGCCAACGGACGGTCTTCGTGAACCTCACCGTGCGGGCCTACGTCAACGAAGTGCCCAAAGACGACGAATACCAGCATACGGACTACCCCAACGTGGAAGGACGCCCGCAGGTCATCGTCGTGGGTGCCGGTCCCGGCGGCCTCTTTGCCGCCCTGCGCCTCATCGAGCTGGGCCTGCGCCCCGTGGTGGTGGAGCGCGGCAAGGACGTGCGCGAGCGCAAGAAAGACCTGGCCCAGATCAGCCGCACACAGGCCGTGGACCCCGAGTCGAACTACAGCTTCGGCGAAGGCGGCGCGGGAGCCTACTCCGACGGCAAGCTCTACACCCGCAGCAAGAAGCGCGGCAATGTGGACAAGATACTCAACGTTTTCTGCCAGCACGGCGCCTCCACTTCCATCCTGGTGGACGCCCATCCGCACATCGGCACCGACAAGCTGCCCCGCGTCATCGAGAATATGCGCAACACTATTCTTCAGTGTGGCGGCGAAGTTCATTTCCAGACACGCATGGACGCTCTGCTCATCGAGGGAGACGAGGTAAAGGGTATCGAAACCCATACGGGTCAGACGTTCCTCGGCCCCGTCATCCTGGCCACGGGCCACTCTGCCCGCGACGTTTACCGCTGGCTGGCTGCCAACGGCGTGGAAATTGAGGCCAAGGGTATCGCCGTGGGCGTGCGCCTGGAACATCCTGCCACCCTCATCGACCAGATACAGTATCACAACAAGAACGGACGCGGCAAGTACCTGCCCGCCGCCGAATACAGCTTCGTCACGCAGGTAGACGGCCGTGGCGTATACAGTTTCTGCATGTGCCCCGGCGGCTTCATCGTGCCCGCCGCCAGCGGTCCCGAACAGATTGTGGTGAACGGCATGAGTCCCAGCAACCGCGGCTCGCGCTGGAGCAACAGCGGCATGGTGGTGGAGATACGGCCGGAAGACCTCCCACAATTGAAAATGGAGAATGGAGAATGGAAAATGAACGATGAACATTCTCAATTATCCATTCTCAATTCTCCATTAAGCATGCTTTCCTTCCAGGAACACCTCGAACGCCTCTGCTGGCAGCAGGGCAATCGCCGGCAGACGGCGCCCGCCCAGCGCATGGCCGACTTCGTGAACCGCCGCCTCAGTGCCGACCTGCCCGAGTCGTCGTACGCCCCCGGCCTGATTGCTTCGCCCCTGCACTTCTGGCTGCCCCCGTTCATCGCCGGCCGTCTGGCCAAAGGCTTCCAACAGTTCGGCCGCAACGCCCACGGCTTCCTGACCAACGACGCCGTGATGATAGCCGTAGAAACCCGCACGTCGGCACCCGTCCGCATCGTGCGCGACCGCGACACCCTGCAACATGTCCGCCTGCGCGGCCTCTTCCCCTGCGGTGAGGGAGCTGGCTATGCCGGCGGCATCGTCTCGGCAGGTGTGGATGGCGAACGGTGTGCCGAGGCTGCGGCAGAATATTGCGGAGGAAAATAAACAACCGTAACCATAACTAAACGCTGATTATGACACCTACCCCCGAAATCGCCATCATCGACCCCAACACCCTGAGCAGCCTGGGGCTGAGCGATCTGCTCGAAGAGCTGATCCCTGGCGCCGTCATCCGTACGTTCCCCTCGTTTGCAGCCTTTATGGACGACACGCCCGACATGTATGCCCACTACTTTATCTCGTCGCAGGTGTACCTCGAGCATACGGCGTTCTTCCTGCCGCGACGGCCCAAGACCATCGTGCTGGCCGCGGGCGAAGCCGGTCCGCAACTGGCAGGCGTGCTGACACTGAACATCTGTCAGCCGGAAAAAAAACTGGTGCGGAGCATCGTCCAACTGCATGGACATGGCCATCGGCATGGTCACCCCGACAAGCTGCCTGCTCCCACCGACCAGCCGACCAATGTGCCTACCGGTCACGAACTGACGGCACGCGAGATAGAAGTACTGGTGCTGGTGGTCAAGGGATTTATCAACAAGGAGATAGCCGACCGCCTGAACATCAGCCTGACAACTGTCATCAGCCATCGCAAGAACATTACGGAGAAGCTGGGCATCAAGTCTGTCTCGGGCCTCACCATCTATGCCGTGATGCACGGCTATGTGGAAGCGGACCAGATTTGACCTCTTTCCCTCTCGATTTCCTCATAAGTGAGGATTGCACGTCCCGTAGATTTGCCCTTACTTTGCGGCCGAAAAAATAAGACTGCAATGAAGAAATCTGTTTGGACCTTCCTCGCGTTGCTGACCGTCGGAGTAACGCAAACAGCCTGGGGCGAAGAAGCCCCCAAAGACTCTACCAAAGTAGTGGACATCGAAGAAGTGGTGGTCATCGCCACGCCCAAGGAAAACAGCCGCCTGCGCCAGCAAGCCCTCTCGGCCACTTCTTTCTCGCAGGCCGACATGCGGGGTAATGCCGTCCGCTCGGTCAAGAGCCTGTCGTCACTGGTGCCCAACCTCTTTATACCCGACTATGGCTCGAAACTGACAACCTCGGTCTATGTGCGTGGCATCGGCTCGCGCATCAACACGCCGGCCGTGGGCCTCTACGTGGACAATATCCCCTTCATCGACAAGTCGGCCTTCGACTTCAATTACTCTGACATCGAGCGTATCGACGTGATGCGCGGCCCGCAAGGTACACTATACGGACGCAACACGATGGGCGGACTGATACGTGTCTTTACCAAATCGCCTTTCACTTACCAGGGAACGGACCTCACACTGAGCGCCGCCACCTACAACAACTATAAGGCCAGCGTCAGCCACTACCACCGCATCAGCCCCCAGTTTGCCTTCTCAGCCAACTTCTTCTACGAACACAAGGGAGGTTTCTTCAAGAACTCTTACCTGAACGAGCGCGTGGACAAGGACGATGAATTCGGCGGCCGCTTCCGTGCCATCTACCTGCCCAAGGAGAACCTGAAGTTGGACTTCACTCTGAACTATGAATATACCAACCAGGGCGGATACCCGTATGAATATACCGGCGTGACCGAGGGCGAGGAAGACCGTGCCGACTACATCGGCCGCATCGCCTACAACCACAAGAGCGGCTACAGGCGCAACCTGCTGAACGGCGGCCTCAACCTGGAGCATCAGGCCGACAACTTCATCCTGAGCAGCGTGACGGGCTTTCAGTTTCTGGACGACCACATGGACCTGGACCAAGACTTCACGGAACAAAACATCTACACCATGATGCAGAAGCAGAATTCCAAGACCGTGAGCGAGGAACTGGTGCTGAAGTCCAAACCCGGCCGCCGCTGGCAGTGGACCACAGGCGCCAGCGCCTTCTACCAATGGCTCGATACCGACGCGCCCGTCACCTTCCACGAAGACGGCTTGGCATGGCTCAACGCCCTGGCCAACGACAACGCCAACAAGTACCTGCCCACCATCTCGCAGGGTCCCATGACGATGCAGTTTGTCTTCAGCGACCTTATCAGCGGAAGTACCCTGCCCATCGGCGGAGTATTCAAGACACCTGTGCTGAACACAGCCCTCTTCCACCAGTCCACCTTCAACGACCTCTTCGGCGCCGAAGGCCTGTCGTTCACCGTCGGCCTGCGCATGGACTACGAACGCCTGAAGCTGGACTACAACACTGGATGCAGCTACACCCACACCTATTCACTGAGCGGCGAGCTGAAACCCATGGGCATGACCATCCCGATGGTGAAGGAAACGACCTTTGAGCAGAACTTGTCCTATCGTGGCAGCCTGACACATGACTACATCCAGCTGCTGCCCAAATTCTCCTTGCAATACGACTTCGACCGCCGTAACAACGTCTATGCCACCGTCTCCAAAGGCTATCGTTCGGGAGGTTACAACATACAGATGTTCAGCGACCTGCTCCAGACCGACATGCGCAGTGCCAACATGAGCGATGTGGCCCAAGCCACCATCCCTGTCATCGAAGGCGTGGGCATGATTGACGACGCTACCAAGCAGCAAATCATCAGCATACTGAACGGCATGGCACAGAAGACCGAGACAAACGTGCAGGAGGCCACACTCTACCGCCCCGAATACTCGTGGAACTACGAGGTAGGCTCGCATCTGACCCTCTGCGACGGCCGCCTGCAGGCCGACCTGGCAGCCTTCTACATGGACACGCACGACCAGCAGATTTCGCGCTTCGCCGCCAGCGGACTGGGACGCATTACCGTCAATGCCGGTAAGAGCCGTAGTCTGGGTGCCGAAGCCGCCCTGCGTGCCCAACTGACCGATGCCTTAAGCCTGAGCGGTAGTTATGGCTATACGTACGCCACATTTACCGACTACGTGGTGAGCAACGAAGTGAATTATAACGGGAAATATGTGCCTTTCGTTCCCAAACACACGTTCAACGTGGGTGGTCAATACATTTTTGCGATGAAGGCAGGCGCATGGCTGGACGACATCACCCTCGACGCCCACTATAAGGCTGCAGGCCGCATCTACTGGACGGAGGCAAACAATGCCAGCCAGGCCCTCTACGGCACGCTGAACGGACGGCTGAGTCTCAATAAAGGCAACGGACAGATTGCCCTGTGGGTGGACAATGCACTAAACAAGCGCTATCAGGCCTTCTGGTTCGAAACCATGAGCCGCGGCTTTGCCCAGATGGGACGTCCCATACAGGTAGGCATCGACCTGCGTTGCCGCTTCTGATGCCCCCTGCCTGGTCTTTTTCTTCCCCAGTCAAGGATTTATTTTTTCCCAGTTAAGAAAAAAACATTTCTTAACTGGGAAAATTTTATAATGTTTCACCAGTTTTCTTTTCAGGAAAATTGATACGGAAACGTGTCAGCCCGTCGGGCCAGGTGCGAAGCGAGAACGTACAGCCATGCTTGCTGAGCACTTCGCGGATGAAGATAAGTCCGATGCCCTGTCCGTTGGGCTTGGTAGAAAAGAAGGGACTGAACAATTTCGCCTCCACCTCGCGTGAGATGCCTGCACCTGTATCTGCCACTTCCAAGACGGCAGGTGAGGCCGACGTGCGAATGTAAATGTCGCCCGACTGACCGATGCTTTCCGCCGCATTCTTGATGATATTCACCAGTACCTGTTCGAAGAGGACAGTATCCATCCACACCAAAGGATTGTCGGCACACAATTCGTTGTGCAGGGTGATGTCGCGGTCACGGCAGATGGTCTCCATAAATCGTTTGCAGGCAGACACGCGATCGTTCAGGCGCACCTGCTCCAGTTGCGGGTCGGGTATCTTCACCACGTTGGCGAAGTTGGTGATAAAATGGCTCATGCCATAGCAACGCTCCACACAGACCTTCATCACATCGCGCAGGTCGGCAGTATCGTCCATCTCCTCCAGCGCTTCGTTGACGGTCTCCAGCGTAGAAGTGATACCCGCCGTCGTGTTGTTCACCTCGTGGGCTATCATGCGGATCACTTTCTCGTAAGCCTTCTTTTCCGCCTTCACCACTTCCGACGTCAGGCTCTCGATGAGGATAAACGGATGGGGGAAGCCACGATCGACAAACGAAAGGCGCGAGCAGCGATAAATCATGGAGTCGTTCAAGCGGATGGTATCGGTAGAATCCTTGTCCAGCCGATTGATTTCTTCTGCCAGCGGAGCATCAAGCGCACTGAAGTTTTTGCCAATCAAATCGGTCTGCGACGTATAGCCCAAAAAACGGAGCGCGGCGGTATTCAGCATCGACACCTTGCCATCGAAGTCGAGAATGACAACGCCCATCGGCGACACGCTGATGAGCAGGTCGAGAAAATGATTCTGTTCACGCAGGCGCAGGCGTTCGTTCTTCAGCTGGTCCATCATGCCGTTGAACATGGTCACGATACGGTCGGCCTCCGCCTGCCCCACTTTAGAGAGGCGGCTGCTGAAGTCCTGCTCGCGTAGCAGGTCGATACCGTTGGCAATACTGTTGAGGGGCATCACCAGCTTGCGATAGAAATAGACCAACACTATCAGGCTGAGCGTAGTCACTCCCTCGCCCACGTAGAACAACGCCTTTCCCGACTCAAGCGCCAATACAAGCAGAATGCCCCACACCACAATCAGCAGCAGGGCCAAGAGGAAGAACAAGGTTTTCAGTCGCATGGCACAGCAGGATTAATCGTTGGTGCTGATACCGTATTTCTCCAGACGGCGATAGAGGGCCGCGCGGCTGATGCCCAAGGATTGGGCCACCTGCGAAAGGTTGTTCCCATGCTTTTCGAGAGCCTGAAGGATGGTTTGCCGCTCCATCTCCTCGAGCGTCATGCCTTGCAGGGAAACGGTCTGCGGTGCACTTGTGGGGTGGTACTGCTGCTTGAAGTCGTCTGCCGTCAACACCTCCTTGCCACATACCAGCAACGTCCGCTCCACGAAGTTCTTCAGTTCGCGAATATTACCCGGATAGGGCAGGCTGCTCAGGTAGTCCAAAGCATCGTCAGTCAGACGGACGGGTGCGAAACCATCGGTCTGGCAACGTTTTTCTATAAAATGGCGGGCCAGCAGAGGGATGTCTTCACGCCGTTCACGCAAAGCTGGCAAGTGAACCGTTATCAGGTTGATGCGATAGAAAAGGTCTTCGCGGAAGGTATGCTCACGCACCATCTGCTCCAGGTCGGCGTTGGTGGCACAAACCACGCGGACATCCACCTTGCGAGGCTGACTGTCACCCAACGGCTCGAAGGTCTGCTCCTGAAGCACACGCAGGAGTTTCACCTGGCACGAGAGGTCGAGTTCGCCAATCTCGTCGAGGAAGATGGTACCCTTGTCGGCCAGTTCGAAGCGTCCCTTACGGTCGGACACAGCATCGGTGAAAGCACCCTTCTTGTGGCCGAACATCTCGCTCTCGAACAACGTCTGCGACACACCGCCTAGGTTGACCTTGACAAAAGGCTTGCCACGTCGAGGACTATTGCGATGCACCGCCTCGGCTATCAACTCCTTGCCCGTACCGCTCTCGCCCGTCACCAAGATGGAGGCGTTCGTCCGTGCCACGCGCTTTACCGTGGCCAGCACGTCCATCAACGCCTTGCTGCGCCCGATGATGTGGCTGCGGTCAAAGCCGTCGTTGTCCGTCAGGGGCTCGTCGGCTTCCTGTCCTCCTGCCGTTAGTTCAAGGGCTGTCTCGATGCGCTGCATCAGGGCCGCGTTGTTCCACGGCTTGGTGATGAAGTCGAAGGCGCCTGCCTGCATGCCCTGCACGGCCAGAGGAATACTGCCCCATGCCGTCATCAGAATCACAGGCGTCTGGGGGCAGAATAGCTTGACTTGCTTCAACAAGGTCAACCCCTCCTGACCGTTGGTGGAGAGGCTGAAATTCATATCCATCAGAATGAGTTGCGGTGTGGTGGAGCGCACCGCCTCAATGGCCTCCTTGGGTCCGGAGACCGCCTTCACCTCGTACTTCGCCCGCTTAAGCATGAAGCTGAGCGAAGAACGGATGGCACTGTCGTCGTCTACAATTAGTATCATAATGGCGCAAAAGTAAACATTATTCCGCGAACCGCCGCCTCATCGGCGCACAATCTTGTCGAAGTCAGCATCGATACCCGTGCCGGCCACAAAATCCCACAACGTCAGGCTGCGCAGCTGGTAGTAATAGTACCAGTAGTAGAACAGCTCGGTGATGTGCTTGCGACGTGCCTCGTCCTTCTGGGTCTGCGAGTCGTTCAGGTCGAGGGTGGATATTTTGCCGATGAGGAAAGTCTCCACGTTGGTGTGGTAACGCTTGCGGGCGATACGGTCGGCTTCGTCGGCCAGGTGGAGCTGGGCCTGCTGGTTGTTGAACTGCTCCACCAGGATGAAGATGTTCTGGTTGAAGTTCATCGACTCCTGGCGCAGCTTGCTCTCGGTCACCTCGCGGTTGCTCTGTGCCACCTTCACCTGACCGCGACGCTTGCCCCAGTCCAGAATGGGTATCTTAAAGCCCACCTCCACCACCTGATTGTCTTTCAGACGGCGATAAGCACTGTCGAAGCGATTGTCCGTACCCGTAAAGCCCACCTGAGCGAAGAGGGTGATTTCGCGCATGTTGCCCTTTGCCTTGGCTACCTCGTAATCGGCCTCCAACTGACGGCGGCGGATGTTGTGGGCAAAAGAATTGTTCTTCAAAGCCTTGTCCAGCACCTCGTCATAGTTGAGCAGGACATCGGGTACAGAGTCGGGCACCACAGGTTCCAACTCCTCGTCCTCGCCCAGGGCCAGGAACGAGCGCAGGGCGAACATGTTGCTCTTCAGCGAGCTTTCGTTCGAAGTCAGCGTGGAACGGGCGTCGAGCACATTCAGTTCCAGTTGCAGCAGGTCGTTCTCGCTGATCTGTCCCATGCGGCGCTTGGCCTTCGCCACCTCGTGAAGCTTCTCGGCGTTGGCCAGGTTCTGACGGGCGATGTTGACGTTCTCGCGAGCCAGCAAGAGGTTGAAGAAATGATTGATGGTAGTCATCGTAACTTCTTCGGTAGCACTGAGGAAAGCTGCCTTGGCCTCGGCGTAGCGCACGGGCTCGATACGGCGGTCCCATTTAATGGTGTTCACGCCGAAGATGGGCTGATTCAGAGTCAGCGCCAGGGGCACGGACATGAAGCGGTTGCCCACGGTGCCGTCCATCTGGCGCAGGAAGTCAAGCGACGTGTTCAGTGAGAGCGTACCGCCCGTCAGCCAGATATTCTGGTCGATGGAGAGCTGGCCGCTCATCTGCATGTAGTTGTTACGCACGAAGGTGTACGAACCGTCGTCCTGCTGGTAGGAGTTGTAGCTCTTGTTGTACGATGGCAGGGTGGCCGTCAGGTTCACTTCCGGCAGCAGATCGGCACGGAAGGTGCGGTACTCCCAGTAGGCGGTTTTCAGTTCGTTCAGGGCCACAGCAGCATCCACACTCTGCACGCGAGCCAGCAGGATAGCCTCATCCAGCGTGATGGGACGATGATGCACACTGTCGGCAGCAGCAGGAGCGGCGGCGAAAGATGCCAGCGGCACCCATGTCATCAACAGGAAACAGAATTTCATTCTCATATCATTATACTATTAATCGTTAGCTAAAATTATTCATCGTGCAGCGCCTCGGCGGGCTGTATCTTCATGGCCTGACGGGCGGGATACCAGATGCCGGCCATGATGATCAGTGCCATCAGTAACAGTGCCAGGCCGAAGCAGCCCGCAAAACGTCCGCCCGTCGCATCCATCAGCGTGTGAACGGTCAGGTCAGCCAACTGGATATTGAAAGCGATGACCAAGGCGGGCACGGCAGTCATCAACAGGAGCAGAAGACCCTCCAACAGGAAATAGGCCATCACCGACTGGCGGCTACTGCCCATTGCCATGCGAAGCGCCACCTCGCAACGACGCTTGCGGGTACGGTACCAAAACGTGGCAAAGACGCACAGGAAGACGTTGAACAGGAAGAAGGCCGCCACGGCATAGACCGTGTTCAGGTAGTTCACCGTACCCTGCTGCACGTCGTAGGCCGCCTTCATGTCGTCATACGAACGAATGGTGTTCAGGTAGAAGATACCACGGTCGAACACCGGCTGCATGTCGCGGCGGAAACGCTCGGCGAAACCGGCCACCTGGTCGGGCGCGACACGTATCGCCACGTTCTGCCAGAAGAGAGCCTTCTGGGCAGGCAGATAGATGAACGGCTCGTAGCGTTCGTAGTCGCTCAGCTTGTGGCGGGGCAGGACGGCTGCCACACGGTAGTTGGTCTGCGGGCGGGCCGACTTCAAGAAGTAAGGGTTAAAGCTGGTCTTGCCCACGGCGTCGGCCACATTGGGCAGATGAAACAGCGAATCGGCCAGGTCGGCACTCATCCATACCGGCATGGGATATTCGGCAGGCGACCAGTGCGCCTCGTCGGGCTGCCCGGCCAAAGGCTTCAGACGAAACACATCGAAGTAAGAGGGTGTGACGTAGCGGATGTAGCTGTGCACCACGTGCGTCGAGTCGCTGTGCGGTGCATAACCCTCGAACATGGCGTCGTCCGTATAGGGAATGCTGCCATGGTAGGCGCAGACGGCCTCCACGCCAGGATAATCCTTGATCAGATTGTACAGGTAGGTGAAGTCCTCGCCCGCCCGCCGGTTGTCGGCGTCGTTGATGACCTCCAGGGGCTTCGTTGCCACCGTCAGGTCGAAGACGCACGACGTGTCGTAGCCCTTGGGCTGCCAGGCCGCCCCTTCGTAGTTATAGACCAGGTCGATGCCATACCACAGCAGCACGGTCACGATGCACAGCTCCGTCCACAGCCAGGCGTTGGCGCGGCGCTGGTTCCATATCTGATTGAACAATTGTCTCCACATGTTTATTCTCCTCCGGTTAATGTGTACGAAATACTGCGATGCACCGCCATCCAGGCCGGAAGCAGGGTGGACAGCGCATTGAAGACGAGGCACGCCGCCAGCACCGCCAAGAACAACGACGGACGCAGCAGCAGGTCGCTTCCCAGCACAATGCCCTGCAGCTCGACGCCACCCGTGCCGAACAGCCACGTGCTACCCGCCACGACCAAGACACACGACAGGGCGTAGCCCAGCACACCGCCTATCAGCGTGGTGCCCAGACTTTCGATAAAGAGGTGGCCGATGATGTTGGCATTCGAAGCGCCATACGCCTTGCGGATGGCAATCTCGCTCAGGCGGCTCTGCATCTGGGCATGGACCAGCCCCGAGATGCCCACCGCGGGAACGACCAGCAACACTACCAGCAGCAGGGCGTAGACCAGTCCCGCACTGATGTTACCGTCGCGGAAAAAGGTGTATTCCGTATGCGTATAGAGCTTCGGATCCTTCAGAATGTATTCCAGGCCCTGACTGTTGAGTTGCGCCAAGCGGCGGTCTACCTCGGCGCGGACGGCGGCCGCCGACGTGCCGGGCGACAGATGGAGGACGGCGTAGCGGAACCCTATCAGACCCGCGGTGGCGAGATTCGGATCGAGGTTGTCCTCATTCATCAGGGTGAAGGGCTCCCAGACATCGGCGTAAGCGGTCTGGAAGATGGAGCTGACGTCGGCCACCACGCCCACTACACGAGCCTCCTGGAAATCCAGCAACAGCTGCTTGCCCACCGCCTCGGCGGCTCCGCCGTACAGCTGGCGTGCCAGTCGCTCGCTGATGACAATGAAACGCCGCACCACGCCATCCTCACGATTGCGGACGAGCCTCCACTCGTCGTCGGCCTGCTCGAAAGCGGCGCAACCGGCATCGTATTCAGCCTGTGTGAAGGGACGGCCTGCCACGAAGTCATAGCGGAAGAAATCGAACCAGTTTGCAGCCACGGGACGCAGCATCACCGACTGACGGTCGGACGAAGCGGGCAAAGCACAGACCGCTTTGCTCAGTCCGCCATGCCACGTCAGCTCGTCCACGCCGGGCAGGTTGTCGAAGAAGGCGGCAAAGGCCGTCGGTCCCAAGGCGCGGTAGCCCCACATGTTCGAACCATCGGGACGCATGCATTGGGTGCCGTAGTTGTAGATCACGCGGCTGCGTCGGGTTTCAGGAGCCACGTCCGCCGTGCGGAAGTCGTAGACCATGACCACTACCATGACGAAGGCGATGGTGACTGCCGTACCCACCACGCACACCACCGTGTAGAAGCGGTGCTGACCCAGCAGGCGGAAGAACGAACGCAGGTTATGTAACAAAGAATGTTTCATGTCAAAAAGCGGTTTATCAGAGATTCATGATTACTCGTCGTGCAGCGCCTCGGCGGGCTGAACCTGCATGGCGCGGCGGGCGGGATAGCATACGCCCACGACAATCATCAGCGCCATCAGCAGCCACGAGAGCAAGAGAGCGAGTACAAAGCGCGAGGCGTCGAAGGGCAACCGGCCGACGTCCACCAGCTCCGCCACGCCGAGGTTCAGCGCCACAAGGGCGGCGGGCACGGCGGCCAGCGTCAGCAGCAACAGGCCCTCGGCCACGAGGCGGAGGAAGATGCCCCGGCGCGTGCTGCCCATCGCCATGCGGAGCGCCACCTCCTGACGGCGGTGCTGCGTGCGGAACCAGAAGGTGCCGACCACGCCCAGGAAGATGTTCAGCAGCAGGAAGCCCAGGATGCAGAGCTGCGTCTTGACTTCGTTGACGTCCTCCAGCTCCTCAATGTGCTGAAGCTGGTCGAACGAGAGGACGTCGAGCACGTAGACGTTGCCTACGCGGTAGAGGCGGTCGGCCTCGGCCATGAGCGTCTCGGCGAAGCCGTGGTCGGCCTCGGGCGTGACGCGCACGCTCAGTTGCAGGTAGGCGGGGTTCTCGTACTGCACCATCGCCTCGCGCGGGAAGTCCGTCGCCAGAAAGGGCCCGCCCCACTGGTCGGCGGTCGTGAAATGGCTCCAGCGCATGGGCTCGGCAACGCCCGCCACACGCAGGCTGTTGTCAGTGTCCGGCTTCCACAAGGACAGCCGGCGGCCCAGCAGCTCCGTGGCGTCGGGCCGGCCCAGGGCGTCGCAGTCCGCCGCCGCGTTGCGCGAGAGGACCATCGTGCCCGGCCCCAGCACGGCGGCCAGCGAGTCGGAGCTCGTCGTGTACACCGTCCGCCCGTCGGCGCCCTGCACGGCCACGCCGCGAATGCGGAACAGGCGCATGTAGTCGGGCTGCGTCAGGCGAAGCATGGCGTAGACGGGCACCGTGTCCACGAATGCCTCAATGCCATTACTGCCGTCGCCGTAGGGGATGCAGTTCTGCGAGATGGCCACCGCCTCCACGCCGGGACGGTGGCGCAGGCGCTCGGCTATCTCCAGCAGGTCGTCCATGTCGTCCTCCGGTGTGCGGCCGGGCGTGTAGAGGGCGGAGTTCGGCGTCAGGCGGTTCACCATCAGGCAGTAGCAGTGGCGCGTGTCGAAGCCCATCGGGGAGAAGTAGACGCGCGCCGTCACGCAGCACCAGTCCACGATGTACCACAGCACCACGAAGACCACCAGCAGTTCCAGCGCGAGGAAAAAGTTGCCGCGCCATTCGTTTCGCAGTTGAGTAAAGAGTTTTTTCATCATCGTTTCTTTCGTTCGCCCCCTCCCGCCGTGGGGAGGGGGAAAATTAGTAATCCATTCTGTCAAGTTTCCGCGTCCGCCGCGGCGGAGGGACGGAAAATCCCGATTGTCGACCCGTTTACCACGGTTTTCGGCCGACTTTCCCGATTGTTGACCCGTTTACCGCGGTTGATGGGTAGAAAATCCCGATTGTTGACCCATTTACCGCGGTTGACGGGTAGAAAATCCCGATTGTTGACCCGTTTACCGCGGTAGACGGGCGGAAAATCCCGATTGTTGCCCCATCCACCACGGTTGACGGGTGGAAAATCCCGATTGTCGGTCTGTCCGCCTACCGCTTCCCGTTGATGGCCTCCACGATGTTCATCCGCGAGGCGCGCCAGGTGAGGATGCCTGCGCTGAGCAGGTTCATCAGCAGGCAGAAGAGGAAGGCCGCCAGGAAAATCCAGGGGCTGAGCAGGGCGCCCGCCGTCAGGCTGGTCTCGCCCGCGAAGTAGGCGTTGGTAGAGTTGCCGAAGAGGAAGCCGTTCAGCACGAAGGTGGCGGCGTAGCTCAGCGCCAGCCCCAGCAGGCCCGCCAGGCAGGTCAGCAGCAGGTTCTCCAGGAAGACCTGCCGCATCAGTTCGTTCGCCGTGGCGCCGAAGGCCTTGCGCACTCCGATTTCCGCCATCCGCCGGCGCATCCGCGACAGGGTCATGCTCGAAAGGTTGATGGCAGGCACGATGAGGAGGATGAGCATCACCACGACGTAGCGCAGCACCACGCCCTGCACGTCGGGCTCCTGGCTCCACGTGCGGTAGAGGTGGGTGAACTGCGTGTCGGGCTGGCCGCGGTAGAACACCTCCACGCCCTCCTGCGCATCGTTGTACTTCTGTCGCAGGCGCTCGCACTCCTCGCGGATGGCGGGGAAGTCCGCCCGGCTGCGGGCCAGGATGACAGCGCGCATCGGCCCCATCAGGTTGTAGCCCCACGAGTTGGCCTCCGCGTTGCCGGCCGTATAAGGTATCCACACTTGGGCGTAGGCGTCGGTGGCCAGCATGGAAACATCGGCCACCACGCCGCACACCTGGAAGTCCACGTGGTTCAGCTCCACGTGCTGCCCGCTGACGTCCGTCCGCCCGAACAGGCGGCGCGCCACCGAAGCGGCGATGACGGCGCGGGGCAGTCCGCTGCTCACGTCGGCCGTCGTGAAGGGCTTGCCGTCGAGGAAGCGGAACTGGAAAACCTGCCAGAAGTCCTCGTCGGTCTGCACCATGTCGGCCGACAGCTTGGCACCGGCGGGCAGCGAAACGCGCACCTTGCCGGGTTTCGACGCCAGGGTGACAGCCTCGGCGGTAGTCAGCGTCTTGAAGCATTCGCGCCCGGTCTGTACGGACATGCTCGAGTTGGCGGAGCTGCCGCTCAGGTCGCCCTTGGCACGGTAGGACATGTTGGGCACGTAGAGCGAGCGGCTGCGGTTCACTTCCGGCTCGCAGTCCGCCGTCCGCACGCGCAGAGTGATGACGATGACCATGATCATGCAGATGGACAGCGCCGTGCCCAGCACGGAGATCCAGCTGACGACGGGATTCTCGCGCAGGTGATAAATAGCTTGTTGAATATAGAATCGTATCATGTTCAGCGAGTGATTAACGGTTAGTAATTGGCGGCCTTACTCATCGTGCAACGCCTCCGCCGGTTGTACCCGCATCGCCCTCCGGGCTGGGAGTCCGATACCGATACCAATCATGGCGGCGATAAGGACAAACGTGGCGGCAACACAGAAGGCCAAACGTGGCCACTCCAGCGTAGTGCCGTTGCGCCAGCTGTTCAGTTCGAAGTGAGCCAATAAGACGTCGATAATGACGGCAGGCACGGTGACGATCAGCAGCAGGAACATGCCTTCGCTCATCAGGCGGCCGAACACCGCACCGTCCGTGGCGCCCATCGCCTTGTGCAGGGCAATCTCGCCCCGGCGTTGCTGCGTGCGGAACCAGAACGTGCCGAGCAGCCCCAGGAAGATGTTGAGCAGCAGGAAGCCCATGCCCACAACCAAGTTGCGCATCTCGCTGGTCTCGCCTTGCTGGAAGCTGTGACGGATGTCCTTGAAGCTCTTGATGTCGCTGATGTAGAGATTACCAATGCGGAACTGCTTCTCGCTGTCGGCCTTCAGGTTCTCCATAAAGTTCTGGTCCCGGTCGGCACGGACGCGGACGCAGAGTTCGCGGTCGGCGCTCCACCACACTTCGCCAAACATATTCATATTATATACCATGGAATAACTGAAAGATGCCTGGCTGTAATCGTCGTAACGCACATTCTGCAAGGCAGCGCCCAGGCGAAACGTTTGGGTTGTGTCCCCGAACAGATAAAATTCTTTCTTGCCAACCAGCGATGTCATCGGAACGCTGTACTTACGATACAGGTTGTCCGAAGCCAGGAAGTCGCCGCGCTCCAATATTTCAGCCAACTGTTCGGGCGTCTCGCCACGCGTTCCCTGGTAACGGAACACGCGTACGAAGTCGGGCGTCACAATGCGGCGGATGGTCCAGCGAGGCGCATGAAGCGTGTCGTAATCCACTTCCGCAGAACCGTTGCTACCATTATAAGGATAGGAATTTTGTGACAGGCTGACAGCTTCCACCTCGGGGCGGCGGCGCAAACGTTCCACCAGCTCGCGTACTTCGTCGCTCTGTTTGTGGGTATCGCTATAGGGTGTATAGTCGGGACTCTTGTCAGTGAGTACGCCCATGTCTATCAGATAGCAATGCTCCGTGTCGAAACCGCGCGGCTCCATATAGGTGGCCAGGCGGCAGTAAAGCAGGTCGATGATGTACCACATCACCACGCTCACCACCAGCAACTCCAGCGCCAGCCACAGGTTGCTGCGCCATTCGTTTCGTATTTGGGTAAATAGTTTCTTGTTCATATTTCTTTTTTCTTGTCCACTTGATTAATGTGACTTCCCGTTAATCGCCTCCACAATATTCATCCGCGACGCCCACCAGGCGGGAATGCCGGTGCTGAGCAGGTTGAGCACGAAGCAGAAGAGCAACGCCCAGCCGAAGGTAGAGGCATGTATCAGGATGGAGGCATCGACCACAGGCGGATTGAGCGATGTTGTCCAGTCCTGCACAAAGAGGGTATCGCCCAGCAGGAAGGCAAAGAGGAAGCTGATTATCAGTCCCAGCACACCTGCCAGCAGGGTGACGATGAAGTTCTCCCCCAGTATCTGCCCCAGCAGCTCCATGCGTGTGCAGCCAAAGGCACGGCGTACCCCGATCTCCGCCACACGACGGCGCAGGCGGCTCTGCGTCATGCTGCTCAGGTTGATGGCAGGCACGATGAGCAGGATAAGGAAGATGATGAAACGGGTCCGGCGGGCAGCCGTCACATCCGGCTCCACATTGGCGCCGGCTGTCAGGGCATTCTTCTCCTGGTCGTAGGGACGGTTGCGGTTGATGATCCGATAGCCGTTCTCGCCTATCACCTTATTGAATTCGTCCAACCGCCGGGCAGCCTCCTCGCGGATGGCAGGGAAGTCGCTGCGGTCGCGGGCCAGGATGGTGCAGCTCATATCGCCCATCACGCCGTCCCCCCACGTATTGTACACCTGGTCGGTCGAGGTATAAGGAATCCATACCTGCGCGTAGGCCGTCTCGGCCAGCGTCGATACGTCCTTCACCACGCCGCACACCCGATAGGGCGCATGAGCCAGCAGGAATTCTTTTCCCACGGCCTTCGTCGTGCCGAACAGCAGGCGCGCCACGCTTTCGGTGATAACGGCCACCGGCTGACCGGCATCGAACGTTGCCTGATCGAAAGGCTTGCCGTCGGTGAAGGCGAAGTCGAACACCGTCCAGAACTGGCTATCCGTCTCGCGTACATCGACCGCCGTAGAGGGCTGACCGGGCAGGCTGACCGGCTTGGGCAGAGAATAGACCACATAGACGGTGACGGCCTCGGGCGTCGTCAGCTTGCCGTAGATTTCTTTCAGCGAAGCTGCGCTCCACGGACCGTTGCTGTTGCTGTCACCCCACGCTTCGTTGGCGATGCTGCCCCACTTCACGTGCAGGAAGCGGTCGCGGTTGCTTTCGGGCGAAAAAGGTTCGACCTGCACCTGTTGCATCATCACCACCAGCATGATGAGGAAGATGGAAAGGGCCGTACCCGCCACCGTCACCCCGCTGATGAGCGGCTGCTGGCGGAGCTGCGCCCAGGCTTGTTGGAAATATTGCTTGATCATCTTTTTAATTCCCTATCTTTAATCGTTTCGTATTCACACTGCCGATGCCGCTGCGCGATATGTCGGCCTCATCGGCACTCCCCTTCAGTTCCAGGCTGCCTACGCCGCCCATGCGTGCTTTCAGGTAGTCGCAATCGACGTTCACCTCGGCATCACCCACTCCGTTCAGGCTGATGGTGAAGCGGCTACAGGCTAGGTCGGCCACTTCGGCAGAGCCTACGCCGTTGATGCGAAGCGTGAAGTCGTCCAGCTTCAAAGGCTCCTTGCACTCCAGGCTGCCCACGCCGGTCAGCTCAACCTCCTCCAGCGTGGGAGCGGTGACATAGAGCTTCAGGCCGTCAATGTTCTTGACAGATCTCTTCTCCCCCTTCTTGAAAGCGATGATCAGGCAACCGCCTTTCACCTCGGTGGTGGTAAGCTTCACCCATTTCTCCTTGCCCTCCAGGCGGAGCGAATACCGGTCGCCCTGCGTAAAAATGACATTGGCCACCGACGTTATCTTGATGGAAGAGAAATCGTCCACCTTGCGCACTTCGCTCACCTTCTCGTCCTGCGCCCATGCGCCTACTGCCGCGGCAAATGCCAGCACCAGTGCAATCATGATTCCTATGATGTTTGTTTTCATTGTCTGTCTGTTTTGTCGGTTTGTTATGCGTTATCCTATCTGGCGGCCGTCAAAGAAGCGCACCGTGCGGCTCGTCTGCTTGGCCTGGTCTTCGTTGTGCGTCACCATGACGATGGTACGCTTGTCTTCCTCGTTCAACTGATGCAACAAATCCATGACCTCAGCACCCATCTTTGAATCCAAGTTACCTGTCGGCTCGTCGGCGAGGATGATTTCAGGATTACCGATAATGGCTCGGGCAATGGCTACGCGCTGACATTGACCACCGGAGAGCTGGGTAGGCATGTGGCGCATACGATGACTGAGGCCCACCTTCCGCAGCACCTCTTCAGCCAGACGACGGCGTTCCTTGGCAGAGACCTTACGATAGAGCAACGGAAGTTCCACATTATCTATCACGTTGAGCGAGTTGATCAGATGGAACGACTGGAAGACGAAGCCCAGATTCTGGTTACGGAAAGCAGCCAGTTCCTTGTCTTTCATACCCTCCACACGGGTACCGGCTATTTCGATGGTGCCGCTGGTAGGGGTGTCGAGCAGCCCCATGATGTTGAGCAGCGTGGACTTGCCACAACCCGAAGGTCCCATGATGCTGAGGAATTCGCCCTGCTCTACAGTCAGGTTCACGTTCTCCAATGCCTGTGTCTCAATCTCGTCTGTACGGTAAATCTTGTTGATACCTGTTAATTTGATCATGTCCATAATTGTATGTTGTTTATAGTTATTGTATTCTCTGTGGTGAACTTAACTCAAAAGTCGTGCCAAAATCACGCATCACTGATTATCTGTATTTTAGCAAAAAGAAGGGTGTCCGAAAATGAACACCCTGTCCGTTTTTAGCGTACGATTTCACTCATCCCTCAACGCCTCGGTAGGCGGAATGCTGCTGATGCGACGGGCCGGAATGTAAATGCCCACCCATACCACCACCAGCAAAATGAGGTAGATGATGAGCGACACGATGGCGAAGTGCTGCCCGAAGTGATCCACCCAGCAGGGCATGGTACTCCTCATCCAGGCGCTGCCTCGATGCAGCCCCTCGCTGAACCCGTATTGCAGGTAGAGGAAACAGCCCGCCAGCGTGGCCACCGTCGTGAGCACCATGCCCTCGCCCAGCAACTGAAGGCGGATGCAGCGCGGCGTGGCACCGTAGGACAGCATTACACCTACTTCCTCGCGGCGCGTGCGCGTCTGCAGCCAGAAGGTACCAATGACACCCAAGCAAAGGTTGACGAGGAAGAACAGGGCGATGCTCAGGTTGCGGCGGTAGACCGACGTGGAAGTGAAGAACTCGCCCGAGGCAATGAGGTCGTCGTACGCCTGGAGCTCGCGGGCATAGAGATTGCCCGCCCGCATCTGGCGGAGCATCCACGGCTTGAACTCGTGCAGGAAGCGGTCCATGCTGACCCCGTCCTTCAGGCGGATGACGATGTGCATATCTTCCAGCGTCGAAAGGATGTCCGGATGCAGCTCGGGCACGAAGGCCACAGGGATGGGGCGCCAGTCGTTGGCATACTTGAAGGCCTCCACCACGCCCACCACCGGGTTGTAGAGCGTATCTCCCTGCCGGGTCTCCCAGCAGCGTTGCCGGTTGTAGGCGCGGGTGTGGAACAGCCTTTCCATCGCGTCCTCGGTCACGACGATATCCGATTCCTGGTAGGCATAGTCCGATAGCTGCTGCGCCGTCGGGCTGCCCTGCCCAGGGCGGAAGCCATACGTCTCGAAGAAATGGGTGTGGGGCCAGAAATAAACGTGCAGGACGTCGAGCTCCGTCGAGTCGCCCTCCGCCGTCAGGGTAGAACTGCTGTTCCCCATCGCACCCGGATAGACAAAGGAAGCCACAGGCGTGGCCTGCTCCACATCGGGATGCTGGCGGGCCCGCTCCACGAGGTTCAGACAGGCCTGCATCATCGAGGCAGAGTCGGCAGCCTGGTCGTCATAGCCCGACGCCTGCGGTTGGAGTGCGGCCACAGACACCATGCAGAGGCGGTCGGCATCGTAGCCAAGCGGAAGGTGACGGTCGTAGGTCACCACAATAACGGGGTCGAAGATGATCCACGAAAGGACAGCGACCAGTATCAGTTCGGCCAGCAGCCAGCCGTTGCGGCGGCGACGGGCCCATAGGGTTTTAAGAATGAGTCTGAACATAATGCTTATCTTTTTTCATACAGCGAATAAACAATCGGTTTGCGGAGCGACATCCACGCCGGCAGAAGGGCCGACAGCAGGTTCAGCGCCAGGCAGAGCAGGAAGGCGATAACAAAGACGGCAGGCGCGAAAAGCATCTCGCCCGACACGTAGACGTTGGCATCCTGCGGAGCCTCCACCATCCAGTCGTTGAGCAGCGTGAAGATCCATTCGCGGCTCAGGTAGACGGTGGTCCAGGCCAGTATCAGGCCCAGCAAACCACCCGCCAGCGTCAGGAAGAAGTTCTCCCACATCACCTGCGAGAGCAGCACCCTCCTGCCCGCACCGAACGACTTGCGCACGCCCATCTCGGCCAGACGGCTCTCCATGCGGCTGGCAATGAGGCCGCTCAGGTTGAGCGCGGGCACCAGCAGAAGCACCAGCACCACAACAACCAGATAGGCCACCGTCTTCCAGGGGTTGAAGCTGGCGTCCGACGGATAGCTCTGGAAGACGCTCAGCCAGTGCGAAGTGGGCTGCTTCCACAGCTCCATCTGCCACTGCTCCCGGTTCTGCAGGTTCAGCCGCCTCGTCACGTCCGCGATTTCCGCCCGCAGGGCATCGGCCTGCGCCCCGTCCTTCACCAGGAACGTGATGGAAAAGCCGCCGCAATAGGGGAAGTAGGCGGCAAGCGCTTTTCTGTAGTTCGGAGCGGTCGAATAGGGCAGGTAGACCTGCGCATACGACTGCGAGGTGAGGTAACTGGCACCACGCACCACGCCGCAGACCCGACAATTCACATAGTCCAGCGAGAACGAACGCCCCACGACTCCCTCGACGGTGCCGAACAGGCGGCGGGCCAGGTCGTCGGAGATGACGGCCTCGCGGATGCCGCTCTCCAAGTCGGCTTCGGTAAACGGATGCCCCTCCAGAAAACGGAGCGGATAGATGCGGAAGAAAGCAGGGTCCACCAGCTTCACCGCCGGACGGAAATCACCGCTGCGGTCGGCGGGCTGGATGTAGCCTCCCTCCTCCATGTCGTTTCCCAGCTGGGCCGACACCGCCACCACGTTCTTCAGCGGATACACCCAGTCCTGAAGAGCCTGATAGGACAAGCCGGCCTGAAACGTCGATTTCCTTTCATCCGAATGGAAACTGGCGCTGGTCAGGTACAAGATGTTCGCCCGATTCTCCTCGGGATATACAGGTGCCAGCTTCACGTAGTAAACCAGCGCCATCACTACCGTCATGGCGATAGCCAGCCCCGTGCCGGCAATGTAGAGCGTACTGAACAGGCAATTCTGCCTGAACAACGCAAGGGCTTGTTTGAAATAGGTCTTTAGCATAATCATCAAAAGCCTCATCCCCGGCCCCTCTCCCAAAAGGATGGAGGAAGGATAGGGCGGTCATTTTATTTGTTACATTCTATATATATCCTTTATCGTGCGGGGCTGTCAGACGAAGTGTCGCCAGCCGACGCCCCTCAAAATCCATCATCCATTCGGTCCAGCCTCCGCGTCCACCGCGGTTGTCGGGCAGAAACTCCCGAGTTTCGAGCCGTTTACCGCGGTTTTCGGGCGACTTTCCCGAGTTTTGCCCCGTTTACCACGGTTGACGGGCAGAAACTCCCGAGTCTCATGCCATTTACCGCGGTTTTCGGACGACTTTCCCGAGTTTTGCCCCGTTTACCACGGTTGACGGGTAGAAACTCCCGAGTTTCATGCCGTCCGACGTCTCGGAAGAGGCAAAACTCCCGAGTTTCATGCCGTCCGACGTCTCGGAAGGGACAAAACTCCCGAGTTTCATGCCGTCCGACGTCTCGGATAGGGCAAAACTCCCGAGTTTCAGCCTGTCCGACGTCTCGGAAGGGACAAAACTCCCGAGTTTCGGCCTGCCGCTTCCCCTTGCTTCGGGGGTGAGGCTTTATTCATCCCTCAACGCCTCCGTCGGCGGAATGCTGCTGATGCGGCGCGCCGGAATATAAATGCCCACCAGCACCACGACCAGCAACACGAGGTAGACGATGAGCGACACGATGCAGAAATGCTGTCCGAAGTTCTGCACCCAGTAAGAGCCGGTGGTCTCCATGCCGGTCTGCCCCTTGGCCAGCCCTTCACTGATTGCATATTGCAAATAAAGGAGGCATCCTATCAGAGTAGAAACGGTGGTAAGCACCACTCCCTCGCCCAACAGGAAGCGGACGATGCTCCCCGGCGTGGCGCCGTAGGACAGCATGACGCCCACCTCTTCGCGACGGGTGCGGGTCTGCACCCAGAACGTGCCGGCCACCCCCAGGCAGAGGTTGACGAGGAAGAACACCGCCATCGCCACGTTGCGCTGATAAAGCGTCGTCGTTCCCGCATACTCGCGTCGGGCTATCAGCTGTCGGTAGGGCTCCACCTTCTGCGCATACAGATTGCCCGCACGCAGCTCGCGCACCATCCACGGGTGGAAGCGGTGCAGAAAGCGCTCCATGCCGACGCCCTCTTTCAGTCGGACCAGTATTTTGACATCGTTGGGGAAATAATTCAGGTTGACCGTATGCATCGGGACAAAAGCCACCGGTATGGGTTGCCAGTCGCTATACATGCGGAAAGTGGCCGTCGCGCCTACTACATCCGTATAGAGCGTATCCTGGCTGCGGGGTATCCAGAAGCGGCGTCCCTGCGGATTGTCCGTATGAAAGAAGGCTTCCAACGTATTCTCCGTCAGTACCAGATCGCCGTCCTTATAAGGATAATCGGAAAGCTCTGCCGGCGTCATCCCCTTGGCCGGACGGAAGCCATAGGTTTCGAAAAACTGTGTATGGGGCAGGAATTCGATGTAGCGCATGCGGCAGACGGTGGTGTCTCCTGCCGGTATCCGGGTCATGGTTCCTTGCCCTTGCGAGTTGGGATACAGCCAGCCTAACAAGGGAGTGGCATGCTCCACCTCGGGATAGTTACGCACCCGCTGCACCAGGTTGTCGTAGGCCTGCATCAGCGAGGCCGAGTCGGTGGCCTGCCCGTCGTAACCGGGCGCATTGGGGCGGTACATGTTCAGCGACACCAGGCAGAGGCGGTCGGCATCATAGCCCAGGGGAATCATCCGGTCGTGCGTCACGACTATCACCGGGTCGAATATCACCCACGATACGATGCACACAACAATCAATTCGGCCAACAGCCAGCCGTTGCGTCGACGACGGGACCATAAGGTTTTAAAGATGAGTTTCAACATAATCCTTATCTTTTCTCATAAAGTGAATGTACAATCGGGTTACGCAAAGACAGCCATGCCGGCAGGAGGGCCGAAAGTGTGTTCAGCACCAGGCAGAACACCAAGGTTATCAGGAAAACAGCAGGCGCGAACAGCATTTCGCCCGACACATGAACATCGGTCCCATTGGGCACCAGCCAGGCATAACGGTCGAACACACGAAACACCCACTCCCTGCAGCCGTACAAAGCAATCCAGGCCACCACCAGCCCCAAGACTCCACCGGCCAGGGTCAGCAGGAAATTCTCCCACAACACCTGCGAGAGCAGCTTGCTCCGTCCGCCTCCAAAAGCCTTGCGGATGCCCATCTCGGGCAAGCGGCTTTCCATGCGGCTGGCTATCAACCCACTCAGGTTCAAGGCGGGCACCAGCAACAAAGCCAGCAGGATGAACAACAGATAGCGGACGGCCCTCCACCAGTCGCCCCCTCCTCCACCGACCGACATCATGAGAGACGCACGCAGATGGGAAACCGGATCATCATCAATACTCATCTTCAGCCCGTCGGCCTCGTGCAGCAGATTCTGCTTCCGCACAATTTCGTGAACTTCGTCACACAGAGCCTCACCCTGTTTTCCGTTTTCCACCCATACCGTCACCTGAAAGGGGCCGCAGTAAGGCACTTCGGGATAAGCGGCATCGCGATACCCCTCCACCGTACTGTAAGGTACATACAGGTCGGCATACGAGCGGCCTGTCAGATAACTGGCCCCACGGACCACTCCGCAAACCTGATAGGCTTCGTAATCCAGCAGGAACTGGCGGCCTATGACTCCCTTCTCTTCGCCAAACAGACGACGGGCCAGTTTGTCGGTAATCACAGCCTTGCGGATGCCGCTCTCCAGATCGGCCTGCGTAAAAGGCTGCCCCTCGAAAAAGCGGAACGCATAGATACGGAAATAAGCCGGATCGGTTTCGACAATCTGTACCGCGAAATCACCGCTACGGTCGGAAGGCTGAATGTACTTCACTGCTCCGAAAGTGGAAGCACTCACCTCACGGGCATTCTTCAGCGGATAAAACCATTCCTGCAATGCTCTGTACGAGTAAGCGTAGCTCCACGACTGGAAATGGCCATCCTTGTTCCGCTCGAAAGAGGTCCCCGACAGGTAATACGTATTCCCACGGTTCACCTCCGGATACACAGGCGCCAGCTTCACATAGTAAACCACCGCCACAATCACCGTCATGGCGATAGCCAGCCCCGTACCGGCAATGTAGAGCGTACTGAACAGGCGGTTCTGCCTGAACAACGCAAGGGCTTGTCTGAAATAGGTCTTTAGCATCATGTCTGGGTTTATATTTATTCTTCCCTCAACGCCTCTACCGGCAGCGCACGGGCCGCACGGCGCACAGGGACATACGTTCCGACCAGCGCTATCAGCATCAGAACAACGTAGCTGAGTGCCAGCACCACGGTAAAGTGGAAGCCGAAACGGTTTTGCCCGTAGGCGGGATTGGGCACGAACTTGTCATTCATCTCTACCGTGTACAGGCCGTTGACATGGGCATGATAGAGCAGGAAGGGAATGACCAACACGAAGGCCACCGTCAGCAACAGCCAGGCTTCGAGGAGGAACTGCCGCACGATGCACCCCTGCGAAGCGCCCATGCTGCGCATCACCCCAATCTCGTCGCGACGGGCATTGCTGCGTATCCAGAAGGTGCCCACCATGCCCAGGAAGATACAGAGCAGGGCGAAACCCGTCAGGGCGTATTGCAGGCGGAGCTTGTTGGTGACACCGCTCTTCATGGCATAGGCCTCGCTCAGCTCCGAAAACTCCTTCAGGCTGTCGAAGTAGAAGTTGCCTACGGAGAGCTGCGGCACCACTTCCTGCAGGAAACGCTGCTTGAAGGCCGATACGTCTACACCCGGCTTCAGACGGATGACAAAATTGTACCACCACGGCATATACGGGCTTCCATACATTTCGCTGTACATGGTGACAATGAGCGGATAAGGTTGCTCGTAGTCGCGGTGCTTGAAGTCGCGGAATACACCCGCTACCTCCAAAGCGTCCTCGCCCTGGTAGACTTTCTTCCCCACGGCATCGACCGTACCAAACAGGCGCTGAGCCAGCCGTTCGGAGATGAATGCCTTGTCTTCCACCTGTTCAGGTACCTGGATGTCACCACCCGTACGGGCATCTTTCATGCCATAGGTATGAAGCATATTGCTGCCATCGGTTGCCACAAAACTATAAGCCTGGGCATGTACGAAGCCTTCCCCCTTGTGCAGGGAGGCAGTATCGGCAAAGATTTGCGTACCGCTCCACGAGTTGCTACAAGGGAAACTTTGATTACCGGCAATGGCCCAGCATTCCACCTCGGGCTGCTCGCGTACGATGCGGGCAAGGCGTGTGTAGGCCACCAGATTCATCGAGTCGGAAGCCATGTCGGGGTCGAAGTTGCCGTTCGTCTCGTCGTACATGCCGATGTTTACCACGTAAAGCCCTTCGGGGTTATACCCTCGGTCGATGGCACGGTTGGCGGTCAATACATAGATAGGGTCGATAACGGTCCAAAGGAAGAAACTGACGACCAGCAGTTCCAGGAATATCCAGCCGTTCTGACGACGCTGGTTCCATAGTTGATGTAAGATGGTTTGAAGCATGAGATTTTATCTTTTCGTATTCAACGATTCCATAATCGGGTGACGCATTGCCCCCAGCGCGGGCACGAGGGCCGACACCACATTGAGCACCACACACACGGCCAGCGCGCAGCCGAACACGGCGGGATTGAACAGCATCTCGGGCGTGAGCGAGGTGGAGAGCGAAGTGTCGTAGATGTTCTTGTCGAACAGCGTCAGAATCCAGTCGCTGGCCGTCAGCACAATCAGGTAGGAGAACAACAGGCCTGCCAGACCACCCAGCAGCGTGAGCAACAGGTTCTCGCAGAGCACCTGCTCCAGCAGGCGGCGGCGCGTAGCCCCATAGGCCTTGCGGATGCCCAGCTCGGCAATGCGGCTGTCCATACGCGAGGAAATCATGCCGCTCAGGTTCAAGGCAGGGATGAAGAGCAATGCCAGCAGAATGTAGAGGAAATCCTTGGCCAGTTCCATGGTATCGGGTGTTTTATCCACATCCTGACGGAAAGTGCTGAGCCAGTAAGGATCGGGCTGCCCCATCAGGTCGTATTCATAGTCCTTGTCCTGCAAGCTAAAGCGCCGGAACACATCCTGCACCTCGCTGCGCACGGCTTCGAAGTTCTCCGCATCGTCCACCAGCAGCGACACAAACACATTGCCCAGCAAACCCTGTCTGTCCAGCTCCTTGGAGATATACTGCGCATTGAGCAAGGGCAGCCACAGGTCGCCTGCCGTTTCGGGTGTGGCATTGGAAACATCCCGCACCACGCCACACACGCGATAGTCGCGCCCGTTGAAGGCGAAGTGCCTGCCCGTCACTCCCTCGACGGCGGCAAACAGCCGCTTGGCCATCGACTCACCGATGACGGCCACTTGCGCCTTGGCCTCCACATCTTCCTGCGTGAATGGCTGGCCGTCGACAAAGCGGAAGGAAAAGACTTTCCAGAAAGCGCCGTTGGCAAAACGAGGAGTAACCTTGAAGGGCTTTACGTCTGCGGCAGACACCTGATAATCTCCCCAAAAATCAATCACACTGCCCGCCACCTGCTCCACATGAGGCAACCCCGGCAACATCTGGTCCACGACATAATAGGCCACACCACCGTTGATGGTCCAGTTCTCGGGCTTTCCCTTCGGATAGAGCTTCAAGGGCTTCAATACCAGCGTGCGGTCGCGGTTATACTCGGGATAAACAGGGCCGAACTTGACGTAGAAGATGATGAACAGCGTCATCACCAGCGCAATGGACAGGCCCGTGCCCACCACATAGATGCCTGTAAAGAGGCGGTTCTGCCGCATCAGGGTCCAGGCTTGTTTGAAGTAGTTTTTCAGCATATCTGTATGTACTTTTAGTTTGTTCCATTCCCATTGTTTTCCGGCCGGTGCACCCCACGTAGGGGTACCGTCATACCCCACGAGTGGGGTACCATCATACCCCACGGGTGGGGTACTTTCGGGTACAACTTGCGGTGGGTCAGTCTTTCAGTTTCAGCTTGTTCTTGTTCTTATACTGGCTCATGTCGCTGACGACCACCTGGTCGCCCGGCTTGAGGCCCGAAACTACTTCGACATATTCGAAGTTGGAGTCGCCCAGCTGCACCTTGCGCTTCACGAGCTGGCCCTCGCCGTCGCGCACAAAGAGGTCGTACTCGCCACGGCCCACATAGTACGAAGCGTTGGCCACACGCATCACGTCTTCCTTCACGGCGTTCATCACATAGACATCGGTCTTCAGGCCCGAACGCAGGCGGCGGTTGCTGTCGTCCTCCAGCTGGACGGTGAAGGAGATGACGCCGTTCTTCGAAAGCGGAGTGACGCTGCTCACCTGCCCTTCCAGCTTCTCGCTGCCAATCTTCACGATGGCGCGCCCACCGGCTGCCACACGGTCGCCGTAGGTATCGGCTATCTCGCCTTCCACCTTGAAGTGGCTCAGGTCGGAGATGACGGCAATCTGCGTGCCCTCGCCTACCTGCGCGCCAATCTGGTTATTTATATAGGTAAGGATGGCCTTGCGGGGCGAGCGTACCTGCGCATCGTCCAGCGTACGTTTGGTTTCAGCCAGGCTCTTGCGGAAGATCTCATACTCCAGCTGCTTCACCTTCAGGTCGGCGGCTTTCACCTTACGCTCGTTGGCCAGCTGCTGACGCAACTGTTCCAGCTCCAGTTTGCCCGTCTTGAAGTTCAGTTCCGCCTGATGCACACGGTCGGTCGTTCCCGATCCCAGGCTGTCCAGATAACGTTCGTTGCGCAGCTCCACCTCCATGCGGTTCAGCTTCATCTCGGACACCTTCACTTGCATCTCCAGGTCGCTCAGGTAGGTGCTGTTGTTCACCTCCAGCTGCTCCAGCTGGTAGCGCTTCATCTGCTCCTCGTCGAGCTGCTTCTTGTACTCGGTTTCGGCGCTCTGCAAGTCCAGTTTCAGGATGGGCGTGCCTACGTCCACACTGTCACCACCCTTTTTGTACACCTCGAGGATGCGCGTATTGATGGGCGAATTGATAATTTCTTCGAAGGCAGGCACCACCTTGCCCGAGGCACTGACACTGACCTCGATGGTCCCCTGGTCTACGGTAGAAAACACCAGATCTTTCTCTTTCACGCCTGTCCGCATCAGCGAAATGAGCACACTGAGCACCACCACGCCTGCGACTCCTGCTACACCATAACGAATCAGTTTCTTGTTGCGCTCTCTACGGCGCTCTTCTTTGGGAATTTCTCTATCCATGGCAATAATTTTGAATTAGCTGTTTCAATCCATACACAGCCCACAACTATTATGCCAAAACCACAATTCACTGATTTTCAAAAATAAGTCATTATTCAGAGGTGTTCATTTTCGGACAGGTGTCCGATTTCGGGCGGACAGTTTCACTCGTTCACAGCTCCACAATGCGGACACACACCCTTGTGCATCAACTTGCCGCCGCAACGGCCGCAACGGTAGCGGGGCGAATGAAGCGAATGCTTCAGCCTTCCGATGAAGATCCAGATAAAAGCCGCCAGAAAGACATAGCCCACGTAGATGTGCGTAGTCAGGATAAAGAAGAAATAACAGAAGATACACGACGAAGCCAGTCCCAGCAGGTAGAACACCGCTGCCGCGGGCGAAAGCTGGCGGAAAAGGTCGTCGAGCACGGCCAGCAGTACAACCAGAAACAGCCATAGCCCCACCAGAAACATCGAAAGCACGAAGGGCACCTTGAAAGGCGAAAGCGTGGGATTGTAATAATAGTGTTCCCACGTGTCGGGTGCAAAGACCTGTATCGACTCGTAGACCGTCGCACAGAAAGCCATCAGCAAGCACAGCGCCAGGGGATAAAGGCTGTCGATGTCGTTGAAATAGACCAGCTGCAACTGCTTGCGTCGGAACACACGCACCAGCCAGACGGCCACAAAGATGGCAAAAACCACGATGAAGTACGAAGCATGCGTGTCGCTGAACACGTAGATGGCCTGCGAAATACTGTCCGTAGGCACGAAGGCGCGCTTCAGGTCGACTTCGCGCAGCCATCCCTGTACCTCCTGCGAGTGGGCCAGCTTCACCCAGACGGAGTCTATCGAGTCGGCCGGATGGACAGCAAACTCGGCTACTACTACGCGGTCGCCCCTATGCAGCTGGTAGTAAGCCCCTTTCACGGGCAGAAGCTCCAGCTGGACGGAGTCGGTCTTCACCTCCAGATTGGTGTCCCACGTGTAGTGTCGTTCGTACAGGTAGGTCAGCGAGTCGCGCATCTGCTGCGACAGGCTTTCGTCTTCCAGATTGGGGCGGGAGTAATGACAGGAAGAAAACAAGAATAAAATGAAGAATAAAAAATGAGGCATGAAGAATCCGATGCGCCAAGGGGCATGAACCGTCCCGCGCTTTCTTCCAAGGCCATCTATCTTTAATTCTTCCTTCTCCATGCTCCACTCACCATTTAGTCATTAGCCAACACCTTCATCTGACAGTTCTTGCAATCGAACTCCAGCCGGAAGCGGCGTCCGTCCGAGCTTGCCAGGTAGTACGGTTCCCGATAGGTCGAACGTCCTTTCTGATGAACAGGACACCAGCCCATGCTGTAGCGCAGACAGTGACGGCAGAACATCAGCACCGCCCCGTCCGCAGGTTGCTTTTCGTAGGCGGGCGCCACAGCTTTCACTCCATGATCCAAGTAGAAACGTCGTGCCTCGTCGTTCATTACGTTGCCCAGGTAGGTCAGCGTGGCCGCAGGATAAGCATGACGCGTCGGCTTCCAGACGACCAGTTCGCGACGGTAATTGATGCGGCGTGCAGCCGTCAGCCGCTCCACCACCTGCCTGCGCCAGTCGGCCACGACCGACGAGGGTACAAACCACTCTTCCGTCAGAGCGATGTCGGCCGGTTCCGTCAGTTCATAAGGCGTACCGCCCAGCTTGGCCAGCTGCGTGCGCAGGTTCTCTACCTGCGGCGTGCGTGCCCGCTCCTTGGCATAGCCGAAAGCCAGCGTCACGCGGTTGTCGTTCTCGTCGACTGCCGTCAACGAAAAGCCAAAAGCATTCTCCTCCAGCCTGAGGCGCACCCCTATCTTCCGCTCGGCCGACTTGCGTGCCAGGGCCCGTTCGAACTCCTGATCCAGGTTGCGGAAGAGCGGCGTACGCGGCCGTATGCGCGCCACGTTGCCTGCCGGAAAAAGCTTGTTGCCCTCTACGCGGTTGATGCGGAAGCCCTGCAAGCGCCCCTGCTCGTCGAGGTAGCACACGCCGTCGCCGTTGTGGAAAGGCTTCACGCCCGCCACGCTCACCCATCCGCCACGCTGTTCCTTCAGCGTACCCATGGCCTCGCCCAGCGATTTGGGCGTGTCGAACGAAGCTATATCCTCTCCCCTTCCCTCCAGAAAGTAGTGTGTGAATCCGCGGCTGAAGCTCTTCTCCGGCTGCGGACGGAAGTCCAGTCGGCACGTGCCCGACGAAGCACGCACATATTCCTTCCTGCGCTTCAGGATGGCGTCCAGGCGTTGGCTGTAGGCAGCCGTCACGTTCTTCACGTAGGCCACGTCTTTCAGCCGTCCCTCTATCTTCAGCGAGGTAACTCCTGCGTCGAGCAGCTGCTCCAGCATGTCCAGGCGGTTCATGTCCTTCAGCGACAGCAGGTGCTTGTCCTTCACCACCACCCGTCCGTCGGCATCCATCAGCGAGAAAGGCAGGCGGCAGAACTGGGCACACTCCCCACGGTTGGCGCTGCGCCCGAAGCAAGCCTGGCTGGCGTAACACTGTCCGCTATAACTTACACACAAAGCCCCGTGCACAAACACCTCGAGCGGCGTGTCGGGACAGGCCTTGTGGATGGCGGCTATCTCGTCGAGCGACAACTCGCGCGCCAGTACCACCTGTCGGAAGCCGGCCTCCGCCAGGAAGCGCACCTTTCCGGCCGTTCGGTTGTCCATCTGCGTGCTGGCATGCAGCGGGATGGGCGGTAGGTTCAGGCGTGTCAGGCCCATGTCCTGTACGATAAGCGCGTCTACCCCCCTGCGATACAGTTCCCAGATCATGTCCTCCGTCTCCTTCAGTTCCTCGTCCTTCAGGATGGTGTTCACCGTCACGTAGATGCGCACTCCGTAGAGGTGGGCATAGTCTGTCAGGCGTCCGATGTCGTCCATCGAGTTCGTAGCAGCCGCCCTGGCGCCAAACTTCGGCGCACCGATATACACCGCGTCGGCCCCGTGGTTCACCGCCTCGATGCCACACTCCAGATTCCGTGCCGGTGCCAGCAGTTCTATTTTCCTCAGTACCTTCATTCCCCGATCTCGTTGATGTTGTACGGCGTTTCCTGATAGACGAAGTAGTTCAGCCAGTTTGTAAAGAGGAGGTTCGCATGCCCCCTCCAGCGCACCAATACCCCCTTTTCGGGGTCATTGTCCCGATAGTAGTTTTTCGGCATGTCGATGGGCAGTCCCTTGCCCAGGTCTCGTCTGTACTCCGTGTCCAGCGTCAGGGGCGAGTACTCCGAGTGTCCTGTCACGAAGAATTCCCTTCCTCCGCGTGCCATGACCATGTAGACCCCCGCTTCGTCCGACTCCGAGAGCAGTGTCAGTTCCTTCACCTTCAGGATATCCTCCCGTCTCACCTCCGTATGCCGGCTGTGAGGCACGTAGAACACGTCGTCGAATCCTCGGAAGATGGGGTGCAGCGGTTGCAGCGTATGATGTTCGAAGATGCCGAACATCTTTTTCTCGAGCGGATATTTCGGCACGCCATAGTGGTGGTAGAGTCCCGCCTGTGCTGCCCAGCAGATATAAAGCGTCGAGGTCACGTGTGTGCGTGCCCAGTCGAATATTTCCGTAATCTCGTTCCAGTAGCCCACCTCTTCGAAGTCCATCTGCTCCACGGGCGCCCCTGTGATAATCATGCCGTCATACTTTTCGTTTTTCATTCGTTCGAAGTCCGTATAGAAAGCCTTCATGTGTTCGATGGGCGTATTCTTGGGCGTATGACTTTTTATCTTCATGAAAGAGATCTCTATCTGTAGCGGCGTGTTAGACAGCAGCCTGACGAGGTCCGTTTCCGTTGTTATCTTCAGGGGCATCAGGTTGAGGATGACGATTTTCAGGGGTCGTATGTCCTGTCGCGTGGCTCGCGAATTGTCGATGACGAATATGTTTTCCCGCTTCAGCAGTTCGATGGCGGGCAGTTTATCGGGCAAGTTGAGTGGCATGGCATTTACATCTTTAGTTTCAGAGGGTCAAAGATAGTGCAAACTGAGAGAAGCACAAAGCGAAAACGAAGTTTTCAGGCTTTTAGATGAGGTAGTGAAGAAAAAAACGGCATTTTCACTTTTTAATATTTTTATTTTTTTACTTTTGCCACCGATAACCTTTCTAAAAAATTAATACCATGAAAAGACATCCTATTCTTACAGGTGTAGCCTATCGTTTAATGGGAGGAATTTTATTGCTCTTCCTATCCTGTAGTACTGAAAACAATGCATTTGACATGCAACCTGGCGACATCCCCATCACGTTCTCGGGCACTATCAGTGGACAATTACTCACAAAAGTTACCGCAACATCTTTCGAAACAAACGACCGTATCGGCCTGTTTGCCACGCTGACACCCAACTCTCTCGATGGAAAGAGATATATAGACAACCTGCAACTGACATGCAACAGCAACGGCAGCTCCTTCACGCCAGCGCGGACGGTCTTTTATCCCGAAGGAGGAGGGACACTGGACTTCGTAGGCTATCACCCTTACCAAAAGGAAGGACTCGAAGCAGGGAGCACTACTTTATCTGTCAGCATCCAGTCCGACCAAAGCACACCTGAAAATTTCTCGGCAAGCGACTTCCTGACTGCCAAAAAACAAAACGTGGGAAGCAGCGAAAACAACGTGACACTGAACTTCAAGCATCGATTTGCCAAACTGAAATTTACCATTATCCCTGGCGAAGGCGAGGATGCGGCGAGCATTCTGGAGGACGATCCGAACATTATCGTCACCAATATCTACTCGCAAGCCAGCTACAATCTGACGGACGAAAGCATCACCAATCCGCAGGAGCCTACAGACATCCTCACCTACGGTTCGTGGAGCAACAGCGGAGAAAAACTCACAGGCAAAGAAATAATCATCATTCCGCAAAGCTTGACACAAACAGACAATAGCATTCTTATGGAATGGAACGGAAGGGTATACACCTGCCTGATGCCGGAACAAGTGATGAAGACAGGTACCCAATGCGAAATATCCATCACCGCCACCCAACAGGGAGGAGAATTTCTGACCGGCATAGCAGGTACCGTAAGCGACTGGACTACCGTCGACGGGCAAACGACGGACAACAACCAGGAAAACGTAGCCATCCACACGGCCATCTTGTCTTTCCGAGAGTCTGACGTTTATCGCATCTACCACGAAGGGAAGGCCCTGGCAGATGTGTGCAAGGAATATTTAATCTCGGACGAACTGACCTCCAGCGCTGTCGTCTACTATCCCATATCGGAGGAAACAGGGCGGCCCGACCTGACACGAGGAACTGTCCTGCGGCTGATGGACACGCCCGATGCCATCTGCGGAGGAACAATTGTCTGGAATACGGAAGCAAACAGCTTCACTTACAACCAAGGGAACCAAACGAGCATCAACAAATTTTACGTATCCGAAGACGGAACGATCAGCCTGACCTCGGGCAGCAATGCCGTAAGCTGCGACGTCGTGAGCCTGACCATACGCGACACCCGCGACGCACAACCGTCCTCCTACCCGATCGTCAAAATAGGAACGCAGTACTGGATGAAAGAAGATTTACGGGCAACCTGCTATAAGGACGGAACACCCCTGAAGAAATTGGAGAAACTCGGCATAGAAGCCGCCTACTTCAAGCCGGAAGGGCTGGAGTACTATTTCTACAATGGCGAAGCAGTTCTGGCCGGCGAATTAAGTCCCGAAGGCTGGAGCATTCCAAGCGACAAAGACTGGGAGGCCCTAAAGAGCTACACAGGCGACAACACCTCGCTACTGAAAGCAGGAACATGGCTGCTTGAGACGGACAATGCCGGGCAGGAGCAAGAAGGAGACGTGGCTCCCGTCAACAACCTGACCGGGTTCAGCGTCTATCCACACGGTTCGTGGTTGAGTGGACAGCACAATAATAATGGCCGCCTGAACGGATATTGGGCACTGAAAGAAGGCAGTACGGAGATAGCCGACAAAATGATATTCTTCACTGGAGGCAGCAACAACTTCTACCTGTCCGATCCGATTGTAAACGGGAAAGACTACTACAAAGCTGCATCCATCCGTTGCATCTTGAAGTAGCCCCAATAATATAGTTTATGTCCATTATTCCTGTTTATCCTCTCATTTTAGAAGTCCCGACGAACCAACATCCGTTGGGACTTCCCTTTGCCGACAGGAATATTATACACTCGGCCCAATACAGCTATTTTTGTCTACTGAGATAAAAAAGACAAACTGAGAATCGATTTTCATAAACTGTCAACTGTCAGCTGTAAGGCGCGCTTTTCAAAACAGAACTAATTCATTGTCAAGTTATGATATTCTGAAAAAAACTTCCTATCTTTAGGGCACGATAAAAAGCTGGCGTATAACTCGATATATTTTTAGACAAGATGGCATATATCATAGCGACAGTCCTGATTGTTTTCTGTTTTGTGGCTTCGTATTTGAGCCAAAGGAGAAATATGAAGCTGCTCTCTACCGTGTCTTCACCCGACAGGGGCACCATGTCCGAATGCAAGTTGGTCATTAAGATGCTGAAGAGGGGAGTGCATCCCAAGGCCATTTTCCACGACCTGTATGTGCAGAAGAAAAACGGCGAATATACCCAGATAGACCTGGTTGTTGCCACACCCCAAGGCCTGGTCGTTATCGAAGTAAAGAATTACAGCGGCTGGCTGTTCGGTCATGAACGGCAGAAGTATTGGACACAGCTGCTGAACTTTGGAAAAGCGAAATATCGCTTCTACAATCCGCTGATGCAGAACCAAGGACACATACAGGCCTTGAAGGAGCAGTCCGAACAGTTTGCCTGTCTGCCATACTTCAACATCGTGCTTTTTGCGGGGACTTGTACCCTGAAAGACATCACCTGCCTGTCGGCCAATACCTACGTGGGCTATGTCGAAGCCCTTCCATCCATTTTGCGAACAGTTAGCGAATTGCCTCCTGCCGACTATACCGACAAGCGCGAAGTCGCCACCGTCCTCCGTCGGGCGGTCACCAACGGGACGAATCCTGCCATCGTAGCCAGTCATATCGCCTCTGTCCAGCGGAACAGTGCAGGACAGCCCCAGCCGATAATCAACCAAGATACAAGGATGTTTCGGATTAATTGGAGGAGGTTGATGAGGTATTGAGAACTATCATCCAGTATAGTCGACGAATCTACCAAGTATGTTTTTGGGAAGCCGGTAGTCTTTATATCAGAAGTGAATGTAAGTAGTAGGGTGTAGCTTACATATGAAAATTTGTACAGAAAAATAAATGTAAAGGATGTGGGATGTGAATCGACTTTTACATTACAAATTTCTATTGGTAGTTATAAATTGCTCAATA
>OHRZ01000081.1_pt1 | contig 38517 bp, 28 predicted proteins | sample 1578621 | NCBI WGS metagenome assembly OHRZ01 (sample SAMEA3879554, study PRJEB24766) | human gut metagenome | biome: human-associated habitat; feature: feces | place: USA | collected 1985/1987 | reverse complement strand
AATATAAAATTTTGTACGCACTTTTTTTAAATTGAAATTTGCTAACTGTAATCTGTAATTCGTAATTTGTAATTGGACAGTTCCCTTGAAATTGGCGACAGGCAGAGTTCTCTCGCATCGACTTCGTGCAGCCATCTTCCCTGCACCGACAGCCACATCCTTGGGCAGGTAGATACGTCGCCGCCGCCCACCGCGCACCGGCGGGGATATGGCTCCCCTCTCTGCAAAACATCGCTTCCCAGCCCGCAAAACGGTGCTTTCCTCCCCGCAAAACAATGCTTTCCAAAAGAAAATAATATCTTTTCTGATAAATTTTCCACTGGAAATCATGTTTTCTCGGAAATTATGCTTTTCTTTGCAGCGTGAAACCGAAAACAACAACGAAAACCCAACAACAAGAAACGTTATGAAATACCTGATTATTGGGGGCGTGGCAGGCGGAGCAACCGCCGCCGCCCGACTGAGAAGAGTGGACGAAGCGGCAGACATCATCCTGCTGGAGAAGGGAGCCTACATCTCGTACGCCAACTGCGGCTTGCCGTACTACATCGGCGGCGTCATCGAAGACCGCGCCAAGCTGCTGGTGCAGACGCCCCAGTCGTTCGGGCAGCGCTTCCGCATCGACGTGCGTGTGGAGAACGAGGCCGTGGCCATCGACCCCGCCCGCAAGGCCGTGACCGTGCGCCGTGCCGATGGCACCACCTACGAGGAGACCTACGACAAGCTGCTCCTCTCGCCCGGCGCCACGCCCGTGCGTCCGCCCCTCGAAGGCATCGGCGAGGAGGGCATCTTCACCCTGCGCAATGTGGACGACACCGACCGCATCAAAGCCTACCTCACGGAGAAGCGCGTGCGTCGTGCCGTCGTGGTGGGCGCGGGCTTCATCGGGCTGGAGATGGCCGAAAACCTGCACCACGCCGGCGTGGCCGTCTCCGTGGTCGAGATGGGCAATCAGGTGATGGCCCCCATCGACTACTCCATGGCCGCCCCCGTGCACCAGCACCTCGTGGAGAAGGGTGTGGGCCTCTACCTGGAGGAGGGCGTCACCAGCTTCCGCCGCACCGACGAGGGCCTCACCGTCTTCCTGAAGAGCGGCAAGACCCTGCAGGCCGACCTTGTGCTGCTCTCCATCGGCGTGCGTCCCGCCACGGCTCTGGCCAAGGAGGCGGGCCTGAAGCTGGGCGAGACGGGCGGCATCTGGGTGGACGAGTACCTGCAGACCTCTGCCCCCGACATCTATGCCGTGGGCGACGCCATCGAGTTTCCGCACCCGCTGACGGGCAAACCCTGGCTGAACTACCTGGCCGGCCCTGCCAACCGACAGGGACGCATCGTGGCCGACAACATGGCCCTGGGCAACGTCACCGCCTACGAGGGCGCCATCGGCACCTCCATCGCCAAGGTGTTCGACCTCACCGTGGCCTCCACCGGCTTGGCCGCCAAGCGCCTGAAGCAGCTGGGCATGGACTACCTGAGCTCCGTGACCCACTCCGGCTCGCACGCTGGCTACTATCCCGACGCCCTGCCCCTGACGCTGAAGCTGACCTTCGACCCCAAGACGGGCCGCCTCTATGGCGCCCAGTGTGTGGGTTACGAGGGCGTGGACAAGCGCATCGACCAGATTGCCCAGCTCATCAAGCACGGCGGGACGGTGTATGACCTTGTGGAAACCGAGCACGCCTACGCGCCGCCCTTCTCGTCGGCCAAGGATCCCATCGCCATCGCCGGCTACGTGGCCTCCAATCTGCTGAGCGGAGCCATGCCCGCCATCACCTGGCGCGAGCTGGCGGCGCAGAAAGACGACCTTGTGCTCATCGACACCCGCACGCCCGAGGAATTTGCCTTTGGCACCATTCCTGGCGCCGTGAACATTCCCCTCGACAACCTGCGCCAGCGCCTGTCCGAAGTGCCGACGGACCGTCCCGTTGTGGTGTTCTGCGCCGTGGGCTTGCGCGGCTATCTGGCGCAACGCATCCTGATGGGGCGCGGCTACACCAACGTGCGCAACCTGATTGGCGGCTACAAGACCTATTCCGCGGCCGTAGCGCCCGTTTTGCCTACCGAGGCGTGTTCTTGTACCCGCGAGCCGTCCGCGTCGCACAGAGAGGCTGAAAATGCGTCGTGCGTGTGCGACCGCCCCGTGGTGCGCATCAACGCCTGCGGCCTGCAATGCCCCGGCCCCATTATGAAGGTCAAGGAGGCAATGGACGCCGCCGTGCCCGGTCAGCGCGTGGAAGTGGTGGCTACCGATGCCGGTTTTGCCCGCGACGCCTCGGCCTGGTGCCACACGACGGGCAACCGACTGATTGAAAAATCGGAGTCGAAAGGCCGCTATACCGTGCTTTTGGAGAAAGGAAATGGCGTTTGTGAGGCCGAAAATGGCGGAAATGGCGGTCGTGGAAAGACGCTGATCCTCTTCAGTGACGACCTGGACAAGGCGCTTGCGACTTTTGTTTTGGCCAACGGAGCGGCCGCTACGGGTCAGAAAGTGTCCATATTCTTTACCTTCTGGGGATTGAATGTGTTGAAAAAAGTGAAGAAGCCCGCCGTGCAGAAAGACATCTTCGGCCGCATGTTCGGCTGGATGCTGCCCTCCAGTTCGCTGAAGCTGAAGCTCTCGCAGATGAATATGCTGGGCATGGGCAGCCGCATGATGCGCTACCTGATGAAGCGCAAGGGTGTGGATTCGCTGGAGAGCCTCCGTGCGCAGGCACTGGCACAGGGCGTGGAGTTCATCGCCTGCCAGATGTCGATGGACATGATGGGCATCGCCCGCGAGGAGCTGCTGGACGAAGTGACCGTGGGCGGCGTGGCCACCTACATGGATCGTGCCGACCAGGCGAATGTGAACTTGTTCATCTAATTGGAATGAAGAATGAAGAACGAAGAATGAAGAATTTCCGTGTGGCCAGTTTGCCCCTTATTCTTCATTCCTCGTTCCTTATTCTTCATTCCTCATTCTTCATTTATATATGGAAACTTTGTGTAAGATACGCGATATTTATCGGGCCATCGCCGAGTTCGAGGCCCAGTTTGAGCAGGCCTATGGCCTGTCGCTCAACGAAGGCATGCTGCTCTGTACGCTCCTGTCGCGGGGCAAGCTGAGCTCCAGCGAGGTGGCCGAGACTTTGGGCTTGTCGGCCTCCAACGCGTCGAAAGTCATCCGCTCCGTCGAGGGCAAGGAACTGATTGTGCGCCAAGTGGGGCGCGAAGACAAGCGTCAGATGTACTTCGTGCCGACCCCTGCGGGCAAGGAACTGATCGGGTGCATCAAGGCGGCCCACTTCGACTTGCCGCCCTTGCTGGCCGAGGCCGTGGGCGAGGGGTGCTGAGACAACTTCATCTTCGTTACCCGCGATGAGTTTTGAAGGAAGAACTTGCCTTTTGGGAAGGTTTTTTCTTCAGAATTGTTTATTTTTGTAGCCAATAATGATTGGACACAACAAAAAAAGAACGATATGCAAAAGCTGTTGTCATTGCCCCCCAACCTGGTGGAGGCCTTCTCCGAACTGGAACGTGTAGACACGAACGAATGGTTTTGTACGTCCGACCCTGTCGGCATGAAGCTGGGTTCGGGTGGTGGTACCACCTGGCTCCTGCGCCAGTGGGAGCAGAATCGCTCCGCCGAGGCACGAGCCGAGAAGCGCATCCTTCTCCATGCCGGCGGACAAAGCCGACGCCTGCCGTCCTATGCCCCTTCGGGCAAGATACTGACGCCCCTGCCCGTGTTCCGCTGGGCGCGCGGCCAGCGGTTGGGGCAGAACCTGCTCTCCCTACAGCTGCCCTTGTACGAAAAGATCATGGAGCGTGCTCCCGAGTCGCTTCGCACCCTTATAGCCAGCGGCGACGTCTACATCCGTGCCGAGAAGCCCTTGCAGGACATTCCTGAGGCCGACGTCGTGTGCTACGGCCTGTGGGTAGATCCTGTGCTGGCCACCCATCACGGCGTGTTCGTCTCCAGCCGCAAGGAGCCCGAAGTGCTCGACTTCATGCTTCAGAAACCTTCGCTGGCCGAGCTCGAAGACCTGGCGCAAACCCATCTCTTCCTGATGGACATCGGCATCTGGCTCTTGAGTGACCGTGCCGTCGAGTTGCTCAAGAAGCGTTCGCTCAAGGCCGAAGGACCGACAGATCCTGCCGTTCCCTGGTCCGACCTGCGCTACTACGACCTCTACTCCGACTTCGGTCGGGCGCTGGGTGCCCATCCGCGCATTGCCGACGACGAGCTGAACGCCCTGTCGGTGGCCATCTTGCCCCTGCCTGGTGGCGAGTTCTATCACTACGGCACCAGTCGCGAGCTGCTTTCGAGCACCCTTGCCCTGCAAAGCAAGGTGTCCGACCAGCGTCAGATCATGCACCGCAAGGTGAAACCCAATGCCTCCATCTTCACCCAAAACGCCGAAGTGGGCATCAAGTTCTCCGAGGCTAACGAAAACGTGTGGATAGAAAACAGTTGTGTGCCCGCTTCGTGGGAGCTTGGCGCGCGACATATCATCACGGGTGTGCCCCGCAACCAGTGGGAGCTGGTGTTGTTCGATGGCTATTGCGTTGACATCGTGCCCTTGCAGGGTGGAGGATGGGCGGTTCGCCCCTATGGCTTCGACAATGCTTTCAAGGGGGCTTTGGACGATGAGAATACCCGTTACCTGAACAATTCCTTCAACTTTTGGATGGAGTGCCGCGAACTTACTTTGGACGACTTTCCAGGCCGTCACGACGACCTTCAGGCGGCTGCCCTCTTCCCTGTGGTGTACGATGTGGAGACGATGGGGCAGATGGTTGCCTGGATGACCACTAACCCTACCTCGTGGGAGGTTCGTCAGAAGTGGCTGGCGTCTGAACGCCTCTCGGCCGACGAGATTTCCGCCCGTGCCGACCTGCGCCGCCTCTATACCCAACGCGAAGCCTTTGCCAAGAAGAACTGGGAACTGCTGGCCACGAACTATGAGAAAAGCGTCTTCTACCAGCTCGACCTGGCCGACGCCGCGCGCGAATACCATCGCCTCGACTTGCCGAAGCCAGCTCCGCTGCCCGACGATGCCCCATTGATGCAACGCATCCACAACCGCATGCTTCGTGCGCAGGTGGATAAACTGGGCGGCGCCGACTACAAGGCCGACGAACAGGCTGCCTTCGGCCTGCTCCGCGAGGGCCTGCTGGCCGACCTCTACGAACACAAGAGCCGTCCCATGCCCAACGTCTATAGCGACCAGATTGTGTGGGGACGAAGCCCTGTGCGCATCGATATGGCGGGTGGATGGACCGACACGCCCCCTTATTCGCTCCTGGCGGGCGGACATGTGGTGAACATTGCCGTCGAGCTCAACGGCCAGCCGCCCCTGCAGGTCTATGTCAAACCCTGCAAGGACTTCCACATTATCCTCCGCTCCATCGACATGGGTGCTATGGAGGTCATCCGTACGTACGAAGAACTGCACGACTATTGCAAGATAGGTTCGCCCTTCTCCATCCCCAAGGCGGCATTGGTGCTGGCTGGCTTCTCGCCCAAATTCTCCGAAGTGGCTTACGAGACACTGACCGAACAGCTTCAGGCCTTTGGGACGGGCATTGAAATCACCCTACTCTCGGCCATCCCTGCGGGGTCAGGGTTGGGCACTAGCTCCATCTTGGCGTCCACCGTCTTGGGGTCGCTGAGCGACTTCTGCGGCCTGTCGTGGGACAAGAACGAGGTGTGCCGCCGCACTCTCGCCCTTGAGCAGTTGCTTACTACAGGCGGCGGCTGGCAAGACCAGTATGGAGGTGTGCTTCAAGGTATCAAGCTCTTGCAGACGGAGCCGGGCTTCGTTCAGCAACCCCTCGTGCGCTGGTTGCCCGACCACTTGTTTGTACAACCCGAATATCGCGCCTGCCACCTGCTCTACTATACAGGTATCACTCGCACGGCCAAAGGCATTCTGGCAGAGATTGTCCGTTCGATGTTCCTCAATTCAGGACCTCATCTTTCCCTGCTGGCCGAGATGAAAGTTCATGCGCTCGATATGGCCGAAGCCATCCAGCGCAACGACTTCGAGGCCTTCGGCAAGCTGGTGGGTAAGACATGGACGCAAAACAAGGCTTTGGACAGCGGTACCAATCCGCCCGCCGTAGAAGAGATTATCAATAAGATCAAGGACTATACGCTGGGCTGTAAGTTGCCTGGCGCGGGTGGGGGAGGTTACCTCTACATGGTGGCCAAAGACCCGCAGGCCGCCCTCCGCATCCGCGAGACATTGACCCGCGAGGCACCCAATCCGCGCGCCCGCTTCGTCGAGATGTCCCTGTCGGACAAAGGGTTCCAGGTATCGAGATCGTAATTTAATTGAAAATGGAGAATTGAGAATGGAAAATGACCCAGTTGGGAAATAATTCTCCATTATCAATTTTCAATTCTCAATTCTCAATTATTCATGATGGTAAGGGCTTCCGTTCAGGATGGACATGGCGCGATAGAGCTGCTCTACGAAGATGAGGCGCACCATCTGATGGGAAAAAGTCATGCGTGAGAGCGACATCTTCTCGTGTGCTGCCTCGTAGACTTTCGGCGCGAAGCCATACGGCCCTCCGATGATGAAGACCAGCCGCTTGTTTACCGTATTCATCTTGTGCTTCATGTAGTCGGCAAACTCCATGGAGCGCATTTCTTTTCCTCCCTCGTCAAGGAGCACTACGACATCGCCCGGCTGGAGTGCTTTCAAGATCAGTTCGCCTTCCTTTTCCTTTTGCACTTCTTCGCTCAGACTTTTGGTATTCTTCAGCTCGGGGATCACTTCCATGTCGAACGACAGGTAGCGTTTCGTGCGTTGCACGTAGTCGGCAATGGCCGTAATGAAATGGGGCTCAACGGTTTTTCCTACAACAAGCAGAATGGTTTTCATACGTCTTTGGGGTTGGTTTTGTGCACAAAAGTACGACTTTTCTTGCGTTTTTTTACAATAAATTTCTACCTTTGCGTGGGTAAACACTTGTGATATGAAGAAACAGGTACTCTTTTGGTTGTTCTGCTTATGGACAGGGGTGGCTGCACTGATGGCGCAGGAAATCCCTGCCGAAGTGTTGACAGCCTTTCAAAAAGGAAGTCCCAAGGGCCTGACCCGCTATATGGGCGATAAGGTAGAGTTGGTTATCTTGAGCAAGACAACCCATGCCGATAAAGAAATGGCCTCAGATATCCTGACGGATTTTTTTGCCAAGAACAAGGTGAGTCGTTTTGATGTCAGGCATCAAGGCAAGCGAAATGAGTCAGGTTTCCTTGTCGGCACGATGCAGACGGGCAGAGGAACGTATCGCGTGAACTGTTTCCTCAGAAAAGTGAATAGCAATTACATTATACACCAAATAAGAATTGATAAGACAAATGAATAAGGAACAAGAACTGATAGACAGGCTCATCGACCTGGCTTTTGCAGAAGACATAGGCGATGGCGACCATACCACCCTTTCGTGCATCCCCGAGACGGCGATGGGTAAGTCGAAGTTGCTGATCAAGGAAGCAGGTATCTTGGCTGGCATCGAAGTGGCCAAGGAAGTGTTCCGCCGCTTCGACCCAACGATGAAAGTGACCGTCTACATCAACGACGGCGCTGAGGTGAAACCTGGCGACGTGGCCATGATTGTGGAAGGCAAGGTACAGTCACTCCTCCAGACGGAGCGCTTGATGCTGAACATCATGCAACGCATGAGCGGCATTGCCACCATGACCCACAAGTATCAGGAACGCCTCAAGGGTACGCACACCCGCGTGCTCGACACTCGTAAGACTACTCCTGGCATGCGCATCCTCGAAAAGATGGCGGTCAAGATAGGCGGAGGTGTGAACCATCGCATCGGTCTTTTCGACATGATTCTGCTCAAGGATAATCATGTGGATTTTGCAGGCGGCATCGACAAGGCCATCACCCGTGCCAAGGAATATTGCAAGGCCAAGGGCAAGGACCTGAAGATAGAAATCGAAGTGCGCAACTTCGACGAACTCCAGCAGGTGCTCGACTTGGGTGGCGTGGATCGTATCATGTTCGACAACTTTACGCCTGAGATGACCCGCAAGGCCGTCGAGATGGTGGGTGGTCGCTACGAGACGGAATCGTCGGGTGGCATCACGTTCGATACCCTGCGCGACTATGCCGAGTGTGGCGTGGACTTCATCTCTGTCGGTGCCCTGACTCACTCTGTGAAGGGACTCGACATGAGTTTCAAGGCTTGTTGATTTTCCATATTGTTTAGATAACAGGATTTGCCTTTCATAGATTGTCTGATTGCAGGGCGGTTTATGAAAGGCTTTTCTTTTCTGTTCATGTGTATAGAGAGGTAAATCTTCCTCTTTTTAACTTCTTTTTAAATTTTGGATTGCAGCATTTGGATAGATGCTGCGTCTAACAGACAAAAGACGCGAGGAAGCGTCCGTGACGTTAAGGTATTGGTATTGGATTGTGAAATAGAGCTGGTTGAAGGGTGTCGGGCAGGTGATAATGCTGCTCGGAAAGAGTTGTACACCCTTTATTCCCGCCAGATGCTGGCCGTGTGCTATCGTTATGTGGGCGATATCGATGAAGCCCACGATGTGTTGCACGACGGTTTCATCAAGATCTTTTCCAATTTCACCTTTCGTGGCGAATGTTCGCTGGCTACGTGGATGACGCGCGTGATGATGACACAATCCATCGACTATTTGCGTCGCAAGCAACGCTTCAATCAGTTGATAGTCAGTGATGATCATTTGCCTGACGTAGTGGATGAAGCGGAGGCGGCGGAAAGTGGAAGTCAGTTGTCTGAAGAAATATTGATGCAGTTTGTGGCCGAATTGCCCGACGGATGCCGAACGGTCTTCAACCTGTATGTGTTCGAGGAAAAGTCGCATAAGGAGATAGCCCGCCTGCTTCACATCAAGGAACACTCTTCCACCTCGCAACTTCACAGGGCCAAGAGTTTGTTAGCAAAGAGAATAAAAGAGTATACAGAACATGAAAGGAAATAATGAAGAAATAGTCGGATTGTTCCGTCAGAAGTTGGGCAGGGCGGAGATGCCTGTCAACGATGGCTTTTGGGAAGCATTGGAGCGCGATTTGCCCGCTTCAGGCATTGCCGAAAGCAAGCGTCGGATCTTGTCCCCCTCTTTTTATAGGATAGCAGCCGCCGCGTCGGTCGTGTTGGTACTGGGCATGGCGTCGGCTGCTTTCTGGTTCTTCTCTCCAAAGGAGGAGATGGAAGAAGCCTTTACGCAAGTGGCGGCACTCGTGCCTGGTGCAAGTCTGGACGGCGACCGTTTGGAAGAAATCTTGCCTAGTGTGAAAGAGGCGACTCCTACAACCCCTTCTGCAGGACAGATGCAACCTGTGTTGGCTGCTTCAGGGGCCGAGGAGGAGGGCGAACAGACGATGTCTGTACGTGTTTCCATCCGCGTCACCCAGCAGGTATATGGCCATGCAGGACGGAACAAGTCGGGCAGCTACCATGCAGGTATGGGAGGCAATGGCTATCATGCTGCTTCGTCGGCCGAAGACATGCCGGCACAAGAGAGCACTTCCTCACCCCAGGTAGAAGAAAAATCCGTAGCCAAGTCTGTCTTGAAGTCGCGCAACTGGGCTTTGAAAGCCTACGTGGGCAGTTCTTTGCCCGATGGCGATTTCAGAATGCCTTTGACGACAGGCGTCAGCGTAGAGCGCCAGTTAGGCAAGCGTCTTTCGCTGGAAGCAGGGTTGCAATACAATCGTCTGCACGACGTGGCGTTGCCAGAAGGCAGTCACACCTATCATACGCTTTCCATCCCTGTGCGATTGAACGTAAACCTGGCAGGCAATGACAAAGTCGACCTTTATGCCATGGCTGGCGGAAGCGTAGAAAAATGTGTGGCTGGGGCCGAAAACAACAGCTTCGGAGCCGAGCCCTTGCAACTGGCTGCTTTGGCAGGGGTAGGCGTACGCTATAAATTGAACGACCGCTTCGCCCTTTTTGCCGAGCCGATGCTGACCTATCATTTCGATACGGATTCTTCCACCCGTACCCTGCGGGCAGAGCGACCTGCCAATTTCAATCTTTTGTGCGGCGTTCGCATGACTTATTAACCGATAAAGCTCAACGACTATGACTACCACTTTAAAATCCCTGTTATACAGCCTCCTTGCAGGCTGCCTGTTGACGTTGGCACTGACATTCACTGCGTGCCATGCCGAAACTTTCGATGCTGAAAATCCCGATGTCGACCTTTTTGTCGACCAGCTTCGGTCGGGCAAATACCACCCCGATGGAGACGATGCCTTGGGCAAGGTGCCCAAATTTACACGCGAGGACATCGGCCGCCTCCTGAAGTATGCCGACGACCTGACGCTCATCCCTTCCTTCCCTCTGGCCACGGCTTCTTATTCAGCAGCTGGCAGGCTTCGCTTGGGCGAATGCATCCTTTGGACGGTAGAAACCATCCGCCTGGGGCATAACGCCTCGATGGGGTGCAAGATGGTGCATGTCGATGCGGACAACTACGAAGGCATCTACTTCCTTTCCGACGAAGAAGTGCTCGACGCCGCTGCCCGATATCGTCGCTGGTGGGAGAGCCGCAAGTATCCGCGTACCATGTGGACGGTAGATCCCTGCTACGACGAGCCCCTCTGCGGCAGTGGTTACATGTGGTGGTAAACTCATTTACGTACTAACTATCCGATTGCATTGTGAAACGTTTTTGGTACCTATATGGGCTGCTTTGGCTGGCAGCTCTCCCCCTCTGTGCGCAAGACTGGACGAAAGCTGACTCTCTTCGCCTCCAGCAGCTGCTCCAATCCGACGGGGAGATTATCCTCAATCTGGACATCCTGAAGGAGGTGGACGAAACCCCTTGGGGAAGTCCTAAGACCGTCGAGTCGAAGCCCTGGCTCGAGGTGGACGAAACTTTGCCTGCCGTGCAGGGCATCCGTCCACGCAAGGTGAAGTTGACCCTCTTCCCCTATACAGCCAACACGCCCTACAACTGGGACCCTGTGAGGCAACGCAAGATAAAAGTCGACAAGAATACCTGGCGCAACGATCCCTTCTACGAACTGAAGACGAGAACCATTTACTCCAATTGGGCCAAATCGCCACTCGATGCTGGCCCTCGCGAGACGGTCGAGCAGATAGAAGCTACCGGCCTTCGCTATGTCGTGATGGGGCGTATGGCCAATCAGTCAGTTCTCGGCTGGCAGGCCATCAGCCGTCCTTCGGGCTATAGCCTGATGCCCGACAAGGGAGCTTGGAGCATTCGTGCCCGCAAGCGACGGGCGCGTACGCTGGAGGTTCTCCGCATGTATGCCGACTCTACTCGCATCGAGCCGAAGCAGCCGGTCTCTTCCAAAGAAGAACAAAAACGATAACGTGTCTTGAAAGTCATTTTGATGGGATCGGTAAAGCACTGCTTTCTTCAGGTTAAAGCACCGTTTTCCTTGGGTTAAAGCATTGCTTTCCTATGGAGGGTGTACGAATCGAAAAAAGCTTCTTGGGAACACGAAAAAGCTTACTTTATGTCAGTTTTTTGCTTAAATCTTGCTAATAGACCATTAAAAGAGAGATTTTGGATAGTTATAAATCAGTAAAATCTCCTATCTTTGAGCAATTTTTTAAACTCTAAATAAAATAATGGCATGAGAGAAATGATTAAACCAGCAACAGGACGTCTTGGCGTACTGGTTGTTGGAGTGGGAGGCGCTGTGGCCACCACTATGATTACAGGTGTATTGGCAGCCCGTAAGGGACTGGCAAAGGCGATCGGTTCGATAACCCAGATGGCCACAATGAAAATGCAGGACGGCAAGGAGCATCTGATTAAAGATATCGTGCCTCTGACCGATCTGAATGACATTGTTTTCGGCGGTTGGGACATCTTTGCCGACGATGCTTACGAGGCAGCCATGTACGCCGAAGTGTTGAAGGAAAAAGACCTGAATTTGGTAAAAGACGAACTGAAGGCTATCCGTCCGATGACGGCTGCTTTCGACCATAACTTTGCTAAACGCCTGAACGGTACGCACATCAAGTCGGCAGCCACTCGCTGGGATATGGTGGAGCAGCTCCGTCAGGACATCCGCGAGTTCAAGGCCGTCAATGGTTGCGAGCGCATCGTGGTCTTGTGGGCGGCAAGTACGGAAATCTTCGTTTCCCTCTCTGACGAACACATGTCGCTGGAGGCGCTGGAGAAGGCTATGAAGGAGAACAATACGGAAGTGATCTCGCCTAGCATGTGCTATGCTTATGCGGCCATTGCCGAGGGCGCTCCTTTCGTGATGGGTGCTCCCAACCTCTGCGTGGACACACCTGCCATGTGGGAGTTCTCCAAGAAGATGAATGTGCCCATCGCAGGCAAGGACTTCAAGAGCGGACAGACGCTGATGAAGACCGTGCTGGCGCCGATGTTCAAGACGCGTATGCTGGGTGTGAGCGGATGGTTCTCTACCAACATTTTGGGCAACCGCGATGGCGAGGTGCTCGACCAGCCCGAGAACTTCAAGACGAAAGAGGTGAGCAAGCTGTCGGTTATCGACAACATTTTCGAGCCTGAGAAGTTCCCCGACCTCTATGGCAATGTCTATCACAAGGTGCGTATCAATTACTATCCGCCCCGCAAGGACAACAAGGAGGCGTGGGACAATATCGACATCTTTGGCTGGATGGGTTATCCGATGGAAATCAAGGTCAACTTCTTGTGCCGCGATTCCATTTTGGCCGCACCTATCGCACTCGACCTGGTACTCTTCAGCGACCTGGCTCTGCGTGCAGGCATGTGTGGCATCCAGACGTGGCTATCGTTCTTCTGCAAGAGTCCGATGCACGACTTCGAACACCAGCCTGTGCACGACCTCTTCCAGCAATGGCGCATGGTGAAGCAGACCATCCGCGGTATGGTGGGCGAGAAAGAACCTGACTATCTTGACTAAAAGATGGATCAATGTAAAGAATGATTGTATAACATAATAAAAGGGAGAGAGGGTGTACGCCGAAGATTACAGGCAATTCAAAGGAGTACATCCTCTCTTGTGTGAAACGAATCGAAGATAAGACTATGGACAGACCTCCTTTCCTTCCGATGCTGATAGGCACGGGGTTCGGCTCAGGCTTTTCGCCTGTGGCGCCTGGCACGGCTGGTGCGTTACTGGCTGCTTTGGTGTGGTACCTTCTGTCGTTCCTCCTGTCAGGAGTGGCGTTGTTGTGGTTTACGGTGGCCTTGATACTGGTCTTTACCTTGGCCGGCGTTTGGGCAGCCGACCGCCTGGAACCTGCTTGGGGCGAAGACCCTTCGCGGGTGGTGGTCGACGAGATGGTGGGCGTGTGGATCAGCCTGCTGGCGGCACCTGCCGGACATGTGTGGTATGGCCTGGCGGCTTTTGTGCTCTTCCGCTTCTTTGATATCCTCAAGCCTTTGGGCATTCGCAGGATGGAGAAGTTGCCTGGAGGGTGGGGAGTAATGATGGACGACATCCTGTCGGGCGTCTATGGTTTTATCGTATTGATTGTGGCCAGATGGATAATCGGTTGATGGTAGACGGAGGAGGACGCAAGCATCGGCGCAGGGAAGTGTGGATGTTCTGCAAGGCGCAGTTGTCGGCTTGGCTGGCAAGTGCCGTCGACTTCTTGGTGACCATCTCGCTGGTAAAGTTTGGAGGCCTTTTCTACCTGTATGCCACGTTTATCGGCTCTGTGGTGGGAGGTATTACGAACTGCGTCATCAATTATGGCTGGGTGTTTCATGCCGACGGATGTAAGAAAGTCTACGTGGCCGTGAAATACCTGTTTGTCTGGGGAATGAGCATCATGCTCAACACCTGGGGAACCTTTGCTCTGACCGAGTGGGTCACAGGAATGGGCTGGATGGAGCGACTGCCTGCTTATTATGCGGACAACATGTTCATTGTGTCGAAGATGCTTGTTGCTGTAACCGTAGCTTTCTTTTGGAACTACAGCATGCAGCGGACATTTGTTTACCGCAACCTTAACTTCAGGCGTATCTTCCGGAAAGGGAAGTGAACGTCGCAATGCTTGGGATATTATTAATTATTTATTCTGTATATGAACTATAGAGACTATTTGCAACAGTTGATTTACAAGATTATCAATCCTGTTGTGCATGGCATGATTAAGATGGGAATTACCCCCAATTTCATTACTACTACGGGGCTGGTGTTGAATATCGTAGCAGCTGTCGTATTTGTGTATGCAAGTTTTGCCGGTGGCGATAAGGCGTTGACCTGTGCCGGATGGGCAGGTGGTATCGTATTGTTTGCCGGGTTGTTCGACATGATGGACGGGCGTGTGGCACGTGTGGGAAATATGTCTTCCACGTTCGGCGCGCTCTACGACTCTGTGCTTGACCGTTATAGCGAGTTGTTCACCCTTTTCGGCATCCTTTACTTTCTGCTCCTTCAGGGGTATTTCTGGGGAAGCATCATTACGGGGGTAGCCATCATTGGTTCGCTCATGGTGAGCTATGTACGTGCCCGTGCCGAAGGCTTGGACTTGGAGTGCAAGGTGGGCCTGATGCAACGTCCCGAACGTGTGGTGCTGACAGCCTTGGGTGCCATCTTCTGTGGCGTTTTTCAAGATTGCACAGCATTCGATAGCGTGTACATCTTGATAGCTCCTCTGGCCATTATTGCCGTGTTGGCCAACTGGACAGCATTTGTCCGCATCAATCATTGTCGCAAACTGTTGAAGAAGTAATCGGATGAAGTCGTCAATTTTGCCTCCGGCAAGGGAAACCTTGTCGGTTCTTGTGATAACCTCCCTTTTCTTATTGTTGACAGGGACATTTGTAGGAATTCGTCCTGAGCATTTTCTGATGGCAGGACTTTTTCTGTTGTTGTTCTTTTCAGGAAGCTATACCCGTAAGCTGGCGGTAGCTTTGCTTCCTTTTATTGTTTTCGCTATATCTTATGATTGGATGCGAGTATGGCCCAATTACGAAGTAAACCCCATCGATGTGCAGGGACTTTATGAGGCTGAGAAAAGCCTGTTTGGCATTACAGTGGGCGGACAGACGCTGATTCCTTGTGAGTTCTTTGCTCAACACCATTGTAGTGTGGCCGATTTTATGGCCGGCATTTTCTATCTCTGTTGGGTGCCTGTTCCCATTGCTTTCGGCCTGTGGCTCTATTTCAAGGGGAAGCGCAGCATGTACTTGCGTTTCTCGATGGTTTTCCTGCTGGTCAATCTGATAGGTTTTGTCGGATACTATATTCACCCGGCTGCTCCGCCCTGGTATGCCATGAACTATGGTTTTGAACCAGTACTTTCCACACCAGGCAATGTCGCTGGCCTTGGCCGATTTGACGAACTTTTGGGTATTACCGTTTTCGAAGGTATCTATGGACGTAATGCCAATGTTTTCGCAGCCGTTCCTTCGCTCCATGCTGCTTACATGGTTGTGGCCCTAGCCTATGCCGTCATGGCTCGTTGCCGTCGTTGGCTCATTGCTCTCTTTGCCTTTATTATGGTCGGTATTTGGTGGACAGCTGTCTATTCGGGTCATCATTACATCATCGACGTATCGCTGGGCATCGGTTGTGCTCTGCTGGGTATCTTTGTCTTTGAGCAGGGGCTGATGCGATGGAATGCCTTCCGTCGTTTCTTCCAACGTTATAGCAATTACATTGGCTGATCCGGCTGACTCCCTCCTTATTCTTCGGCATTCTGTTCGCTGTATTTGGAGGGAGATACGCCGAATTGTGCTGCAAAATGTTTTCGCAAAGTACGTGTGTCATTATAGCCTACCATCTCAGCTATCTCCTGCATGCTATATCGGTTCTCCAAGATGAGTGAAGCGGCTTTGCTCATTCGTACACTACGGATCATGTCGATGGCAGCCAGTTCGCTCCGTTGCTTGATTTTTCGATAGAGGGTCGGTTGACTCATGTGAAGCTGGTCAGCCAGCATTTTCACGTTGAAGTTCTCGTCTGCTAGGTTGGCTTCTATTATCTGTATTACCTGCTGGATAAAGTAGTCTTCTGCTTCTTCTTTTTCATCTTTTTTTTCTTCTGTTTTCAGTCTCAGAGTACCTGCGTACAACCGTTTTAACCTTTCACGTTGGCGTATCAAGTTGCGTACTCTTGACTTCAGCATCTCTGGATTGAAGGGCTTCATCATATAGTCATCTGCTCCGATGCCCAATGCTTGTATGACGTCCGAGTCCTCAGACTTGGCGGTGAGCATCAAGATGGGGATAGAGGCGGTTTGTGGTGATTCTTTTAGTTCGCGACAGCATTCCAAACCGTCTTTGACAGGCATCATGATATCGCAGATAATGAGGTCTGGTGTTTGTTCGTGGGCAGCGCGGATGCCTTCTTCACCGTTGCCTGCTTCTTCAATGGCAAACTCTCCTTCGAACAGACTGCCGATGTATTGGCGGATATCAGCATTGTCTTCGATGATAAGCAGCCTTTTTCCTGTTTCGTGATTGTGGTCGGCTGTATCCGATATGCTACCTGTGGTGGCAGGTTGTGGTTGTTTAGCCGGTTTATAGAGGCTTACTTTCTCGTTGGTTGTGTCGAAGTGAGTGTTTCCTTCGGGAATGTAGAGGCTGATGATGGTGCCGTGGCCAGGACGATCGGCAGTTCGGATATATCCGTGGTGTAAATCGACAATGTTTTTTACAATACGCATACCGATTCCAGTTTGTGTAGAGTGTATGGGGGTATTTACTCCTGTCGTAAAAGGTTCGAACAAGTGTTCTTTTACTTCTTGAGGTATGCCTGCTCCTGTATCGCTGATGGTGACGTTGCAGAAAGGATATCCGTCTATGACGGTTCTTCCTATAACCAGTTCTACAGTTCCTTCTGGTAAGGTATATTTAAAGGCATTGGAAAGCAGATTACGTAATGCGGATGCCATTTTTTCTGCATCGATCCATAGCATAAGTGGTTCGGGCAGAAGATGGATATGAAATTGATAGTGCTCTCTTTCAGCGGTTGATTTAAACGGCTCACACAGGTTGTCCACTAATTGATTGATGTCTGTTTTTGTTACTTTTAGCTTTACCATGTCGGCTTCTACTTTTTGTACGAAAAGCAGTTGGTCCATAAGGGCATGTAACGACTTACTATTGTCAAAAGCTGTTTTCAATTGTCTTTGTATTTTGGGGGATAGTCCTTTGATATGCTGTAGTTCTTGCAGTGGGGCCAGAATTAAGGTAAGTGGTGTTCGTAGTTCATGGGCGATTTCTGTGAAGAACCGTTCGCGTTCCATGCGCAGCTGTTTTTCTTTGTCACGTTCTACTTTGGCAGTAAATACTTCGTGCTCCAGTTGCATTTCGTGTTCCATCCGTTTTGCCCTCAATCGGATTCGTCTGAAGACGAATAGTATGCATAGTGCTATTGCTATGAAGATACAGAGACGAAACCAGGCACTGCTACTCCAGTGAGGTTCAATGGTGATATGCAGGGCAGTTGTTTGGTCCGCTGTGTTGTCCGGATGTAAGTTTTTGATTTCAAAGGTGTAGTTACCGTGTTTCAGGTTGGTATACGAAACCTTTTCTTCTCCTGTGGTATAGATCCATTCTTGTTGGTAGGGATACAGTCGATAGGCATATGTTTCCCGTTCGTCAGAATAGGAAAGGTTACTGAAGGTAAGGGAGAAGTCCCGGTTCTTATAATTGAGACGGATATTTGATAAATAGGTGATGTCGTATGGCAGGATATGTTGTCCATTGACAACTTGGTCGATTCTTATTAATTGGTTATTGACTTCCAGTCCGGTTATCAGTACCCGTTTGGATTGTTCGAAACGATCGCTATTCTCTGGTTTGAAATAAGTCAGGTTTTTATTGTTACCCCAAAATAAAGTTTTCTTCCAATATAAGGCCGAACGGTTACTTCCCGATACATAATAGTTATGAAACAATCGTTGGTGGCTATTATATCGTGAGATGCCCGAGTTGGAGCCTATCCAAATATTTCCATTCCCGTCTTCGGTAATACAACCCACGAAGTCGTTACAAAGACCGTCTTGGGTAGTGAAAGTTTGTATAATGCGATTTTCATATGGTGACAGGACTGCAAATCTATTCATATAGCCAATGTACAGCATGCTATCTTGGGCAGCTAGTAATGAACGGATTGAATAGTCTGTCATGTCGGTTTTGCTTTCATATCCGGTGTCAAGAATGTTTCCTTCTCCTTTGTATCGGTAGAGTCCGGAAGTAGTGCCTAACCATAGACTATGATCGGGAGTCTCAGCTAGTGCACGAATGTAGAGAGGAGGAATCTTTTCACCTTTATTATTAATGAAAGTAATTTTTTTGCTTGAAATAGAAATAGGATCGATCACAAATAAGCCACTTTGCGTTCCAATCCATATTTGCCCATTGCTGTCGGTCAGTAGGCTCCAGACAGAGGTTTGGTTGGGCAATTTTGAACTGTCAGCCAATTCTATGATTTGAAAAGTTTTCTTCCGTACATCATATCGGGTTAATGTGCCGTCTGCATTGCCAAACCATAGGTTTCCCTCTTTGTCTTTGGTACTACTCAGTACGGTGTTTCGTTTTTGAGTTTCCGGAGTTCCTACTGATATGAAATCCAATTCTTCATCAGCATGGTAGGGGGTACGGCTGCGAAGGATGCTTCGATGGAAGGTTGTGAGCCATACGTAACCTTCGTCATCTCCTACGATGGAACAGATTTCATTATGTCTGTCTTGATAATAACGTTTGTAAAATTGCTCCCGTAGGTCCGACCAGATGGCTCCGCCACCATCTGTCCCTATCCATAGGATGCCTTGAGGATCGTAGTAGGCTGTGATCATTCGTGTCTCGATGTCGCGAAATATATAAGAGGTGGTGTTGTTGAAAACCTGTCCAATCATCTCGTCTGGATTCTTTTTATTCAGACTGATGAGTGTGTATCCGTTCCATGTGGCAGCTAAATAACGATTCTTTTCCAAGCGTATCACGCTGAATGCATCGGTATGTGATAGCTGGTTAGCTGTATATTTATTGTGGTAAGTCATGCGGCTGGTTTGGCCGGTCTTTACATTGTAGCGTATGATGCCATACGTGAGAGTCGAAAGCCAGATGTTGTCGTCTTCATCGTACAAAATGTGGTTGATTTGTATAGGGTAGCCGAATCCTAAATCTATGGTTTTGCAGTTTTCCATTCGGTCTGTTTCGGCAATCATTACTTTCCCTTGTGTGTCTGCTACACAGATGTGGCGTTTGTCTGGCGTCAGTGACATTTTGGCTAGTATATGCCCTTTTTCATTCCATTGCGAATATCGTTTCAGTATGTGTAGAACAACAGCTTTGTCTTGTGGCTGGTTTGTCTTTCGGGCCAATATTAGTTCTTCGTTGTTCAGTACCCACAGGGTAGAGTCGTTTATTGATTCAGTAGCAATGGCTCTGAAAGGTTTTCCGTCTTCTGTTTGTATAGGGAGAAAACGTTCGTTCCGCAAATCGAATCCATAGAGAATACCTCTACTTTCGAAGCATAGGAGTCCATCAGCTATTTCTTTCAAAACCGAGATATTGGTACTGGTACTGTCGAAAGGGAAAGATTTCACTTGCTTTCCGTCGTAACGGTTTAGGGCGTCGCGCGTGCTTAGCCAGATAAATCCGTTACGATCTTTACAAATGGAGTGGATTGTGTTGTCGGCCAGGCCGTTTTTCATAGTTAGCAGATGAAGATCTTTCTCAAAAAAAGCTTGGCAGGGCAACTGAGTAAACAAACTTAGGCAAATAGTTGCTATATAAAAGACTTTAAGGTTCATGTCTGGTATAGAATTATCGTAGCACAAAGAAATGAAAAATATGTTATTTATCGAAATGGAATGAGAAAAAATATTGGGCTATGTTTCTTTAATAGCCTTGTTTGGAACGTATTTGTTTTTTGTTGGACCATTGTCTGTAGAAACAAGGGATGACGCAGTGCTTCCTGACCCTCTGACGCAGCACTGTGTCAGTACCTCACACAGTGCTGTGTTACACCCCAACAAAGCACTGTGTCGCATCGTCATGCAGCACTGTGTTATCCCCCTTCTCAGTATTGTTTGGCATTTGCATTGCTAAGGCTATCTTGCTTCTCTCCCGATTTCCTTTTGTGGCTTGGAATTTTGTAGAAAATGCGTAAAAACAGCGGCTTGTATTAAACGTGTATGTTGAATGAAATATTCATGTATATTCGTTTTGATATGAAAACATTATGTTTGCAACATCAAAAAACCTCATTGTCTAACCCTAAAAAGGAAAAACATGAAAAGAATCCTTATTTTCTTTTTGATGCTATGGAGCTGTTTTTTTATGTATGCCCAGCATCTTAGTATTACTGGTAAAGTCACAGACAAACAGGGTGAACCGATTATTGGTGCCAGCGTGCTTGTCAAAGGTACGTCCAACGGTGTGATTACAGATTTGGACGGTGTATTCAATCTTAAAGATGTTCCGTCTGACGGAACTTTGTCAGTTTCTTACATTGGTTATAAAGATGTAGAAGTAAAGGTTAATGCTTCGCAAAAATCTTATTCCGTTACGTTGGAAGAAGACAATCAGATGCTTGACGAAGTGGTGGTAGTAGGCTTCGGTACGCAGAAGAAGGTCAACCTGACCGGTGCCGTTGCTTCAGTGGACAACAAAAAACTGGAATCCCGTCCTGTTACTTCCGTTGGACAGGCTTTACAGGGTGTAGTACCGGGTCTGAATATCAGTATGCCCGATGCTGGTGGTAAACTGGATGCTAATCCTTCTTTTAACATTCGTGGTACAGGTAACTTGGGTACAGGTTCTAGTGCTTCACCTCTTGTCTTAATTGACGGTGTTGCTGGTGATATCAACCAATTGAATCCGCAGGATATTGACAACATTTCTGTATTGATGGATGCCGCTTCGGCTGCTATCTACGGTTCGCGTGCTCCGTTTGGTGTGATTTTGGTTACAACCAAGAAAGGTAAGCAGGGCAAGACCAGCATTTCTTACTCCAATAACTTGCGTTGGTCTCGTCCGACCAACATTCCCGACATGATGGACGCTTACACCTTTGCGCAGTACTTCAATCGTGGTATGGACAATTCGGGTACAGGTGCTGCCCACTTTTTCTCGGACATTACGATGGAGCGTATTCAGCAGTATATGCGTGGTGAAATCACAACTACTGCCGATCCTTCATTGAGTCAGAATGGTAACTGTTTTGCATTTAATACAAACTCGAATGATAACCAGAATTGGCCGCGTAACTTTATTGATAAAACAGCTTTTGGACAGGAACATAATCTGAGTTTGTCGGGTGGTAACGAGAAGGTACAGTATTATGTATCAGGAGCTTTCCTCGATCAAGACGGTCAGATGAATTATGCAGATGATAACAAAAAACGTTATAATGCCAGTGCACGTATCAGTGCAGAGGTTACCAAATGGATGCGTCTGGAGTTCAACAGCCGTTTCATCCGTGAAGACATTGGTATGCCTACTTTCTTGAAACTGTATGGTGACCGTTTCTTTGCAGAAACCACCAAATTGCATCCTAACATGCCGCTTTATGATAACAATGGACATTATACCCGTAATCCGAAACTGATGCAGTTGACTTCGGGCGGACGTTCAAATACACAGGATGATACTTACTTTACACAAGGTAGCTTGATTTTGACTCCGGTGAAAGGCCTGACCATTCATGGGGATTTAGCAATACGTACTGGTAGTTACGAACATCTTTATAATGTAGCTCGTGTTTATTTGTATGACAAGGAAAACAATCCGGTACCCGAACAGTGGCTGGGCGGCGATGCTGATTTGGCAGCTGGTAAGACTTGGGCTTATAGCGAACAGCAACGCGAAACGATGATCACTTCATCGGCTTATGCTGACTATAGCCTTAATTTCCTGGAAAAACATAATCTGAAGGTAATGGTGGGCATGAACAGTGAAAGTTATCGCTATAATAACGTATGGGCCAAGCGTTCGGATGTGATGAACGACAACAATCCCGACATCAATACCTCAACAGGAACGCAGAGTAACGGCGGTTATCGTGGAGAATGGTCGTCATTGGGCTATTTCGGCCGTCTGAATTACGACTATGACGGACGCTATTTGTTCGAGTTCAACATTCGTCGCGACGGTTCGTCCCGTTTCCGTGCCGACCAGCGCTGGGCTACTTTCCCTTCTGTTTCAGTAGGTTGGAATATTGCTCGCGAATCTTTCTGGGAGCCTCTTTCTGAATGGGTTAATACGTTGAAGCCACGCTTCTCTTATGGTAGTCTCGGAAATCAGAATACTAATTCATATTATCCTACATATGCAATTCAGAATGTAACGGTAGGTAGTCCTGATGCTGGTGGTCGTTGGTTGATTGATGCTTCTAGTAAATCTAATATTGCAAGTGCACCTGGTTTAGTTAGTTCGCTTTTGACATGGGAACGCGTGTATAGTTATAACTATGGTGTTGACTTTGGAGCCTTCAATAACCGGTTGAGCGGTTACTTCAACTACTTTATCCGTGATACGAAAGACATGGTAGGACCGGCACAGGAAATTTCTCCGATTGTTGGTGCATCGGCACCGAGCCGTAACAATACCGCTTTGCGTACCAAGGGGTGGGAACTTCAGTTGAATTGGCAGGACCGTATTGGTGAATTTAATTATAATGTAGCTTTTAATCTTTCTGACTCACGTACACATGTAACAGAGTATCCTAATGCTAGCAAAAGTTTCTCCGGTTCTTATTGGGTAGGTAAGGAATTGGGCGAAATATGGGGTTACGTTACAAAAGGTATGGCCAAGACCGATGAAGAAATGGCAGCTCATATTGCAGAGGTAGATCAAAGTCAGTTGGGTGGTGGTAGTGCAGGTTGGAAAGCCGGTGATATCATGTACGCCGATTTGGATGGTGACGGCAAAATATTGTCGGGTACTTCTGTAGACGATCCCAAGGATTTGAAGGTTATCGGTAACAGTACTCCGCGTTTCCGCTTCGGTCTGAACCTGGGTGCCGAATTCAAGGGATTTGACCTCAGCGTCTTCTTCCAAGGTGTGGCCAAGAGAGATTATTGGTTGGACGGTATGATTTTCTGGGGTATCAACGGTGACGAATGGAGTTCTACCGGTTATGTAGAGCATTGGGATTTCTTCCGTCCGGAAGGTGACCCATTAGGAGCTAATACGGATGCATATTATCCTCGTCCTATCCGTGCGAATAATCAGAACCATTATACGCAGACTCGTTATTTGCAAAATGCTGCTTATATTCGTTTGAAGAACTTGCAAATTGGTTATACATTGCCTAAAGCATGGGTCAACAAAGCTGGATTGGAACGTGTCAGAGTATTCTTCTCGGGTGACAATCTGTGGACTGGTACTTCTATCAGCAAGAATTTCGATCCCGAAGCCTTGTATCAGAATGGTATGACTTATCCTTTGAGCCGTACACTTTCTTGTGGCATTAACGTAACATTGTAATTTTAATAAAGTATCTATGATTATGAAACTGAAATATATATTCTTATTTTCGGCAACCTTATTGATGGGTACTGCCTGTTCAGACTTTTTGGATAAAGAGCCTATATCGGACAATGTGGATGGTAATTTCTTCACGGCCGAGAATCAGTTGGAACCTTATTGTAATAATATGTATGGTTTGTTCCCTGACCATGGTACGGGGACGGGCACTTTTGGCTATTTTACAACTGACAACAACAGTGATGATATGACCACAGTAAATGCGGTTGATAACTTCCTTCCACAACGAATTCAGGTAGGTTCGAGTGGTAGTTATGGTAGTTTTTCCACAATCCGTAATTGTAATCTTTTCTTGCAGCGCACCCAAGAAAATATAGATAAGGGAACATTAAGTTATGATGATAATATAAAGCATTATATCGGTGAAATGTATTTCTTCCGCGCTTACGTTTACTTCAGTTTACTGAAGACTTATGGAGACTTTCCTATTGTGACGGAAGTATTGACTGACGGTGATTATGCAGCCAATGTAGAAGCTAATAAGCGTAAACCCCGTAATGAAGTTGCTCGTTTTATTTTGGAGGATTTGGATAAGGCTATTGAACGCTTGTATCCCAAATCCAATGGTTTCACAGCACATCGTTTGAATCGTGAATGTGCTTTGCTGTTCAAGTCACGTGTAGCATTGTATGAAGCTACCTGGGAGAAATATCATGCAGGTACGGCACGCGTTCCAGGAGGACCTGGTTGGCCGGGCGATGCTGCTTCTTTTAATACAGACATGACTGCAGAAATTAATTTCTTTTTGGAGCAAGCAATTGAGTCTGCCAAATTAGTAGGTGACGCATCTGTGTTGATGGCAGATTATGCTGGCTTATATAATAAAACAGATCTTTCTGGGCAACGAGATGAGGTTTTGTTATGGCGAATGTATAGTGAAGAAGCTAAAGTACAGAATCAGGTGGTAGGAGCTACTCATGGTTATGGTTCCATTGACACAGACGAAGGAACGTTTATATTTGTTCATGGTGACGGTACAGGTTTTACTCGTTCATTGGTTGATAGTTATTTGATGGCTGATGGCTTGCCGATTTATGCTTCTGAAAATTATCAAGGTGATAAGAGTTTGGTGGATGTGATGACTAACCGTGATTTGCGTTTGGTTACTTCTGTTGGAAAACCTGGTGATAAAATTATGACCTTTAACGGAAAGGATATAATGTATCAGTATCCAGGGTTAACAGCCGCAGCAGGTGGTATTCGTGTTACTAGCACTGGCTATATTCCTCGTAAGGGATGGGTAGACAATGACGTGATTTATAACAATGCTTATCCGTTGGCTTTGCCTATATTTCGAGCTGCTGAAGCTTATTTAAATTATATAGAAGCTTATTATCTGAGATACAATACGCTGGATGATCTTACACTGGATAAATACTGGAAGGCTTTGCGTGCTCGTGCTGGTGTCGATACAGACTATAAGAAGACGATTGCTGCTACTGATTTGACAAAAGAAATAGATTTGGCTCGTTATTCAGGCACGAACCTAATAGATGCTACACTCTATAATATTCGTCGTGAACGTCGTAGCGAGTTTATTGCTGATGGTATGCGTAAGGATGATTTATATCGTTGGCGTGCTTTAGACATGATGCAGAACTATTGGGTAGAAGGAATGAATTATTGGGATGAGTTTCATACTGATTTTGAGAAAGCGTGTGAGGCTTGTAAACAAACATACATGGCTCCCAATGATGCTTCTGTTAGTAAATATCTACGTCCGCAAGGTAAAAATGAACTTGTGAACAAGCATAATGGCTATTGTTTTGAGACGGCTAATTATCTTTCTCCGTTGTCATACGATGTATTCCGTATGTCCACTCCCGAAGAAGGTGGTGATGTTTCTACTTCGGTAGTTTACCAGAATCCGGGTTGGCCCATTGAGCCGGGTGGCTTTGCTATTCAGGAATAGTAGATCTTTTTTTAATGCTATTATGAACCAAGTGTGCCAAAGGTTAAGTGGGTTTTGTATCTTTGGCACACTTTCTTTATTTTATGATATTAAATTGAACAGAGTATGATGAAAAGATTTTTATTCGGATTGTTGTGTTTGACTAGTACACTTTCTGTATGTTCACAGGAGAGTCATCCTGTGCCTGCCCCCCATCAGCTGAAGTGGCACGAGGCGGAGATGGGTGTTGTGTTCCATTACGACCTGCATGTGTTCGACGGACTGGTGTACGGCCAGGGAAACAACCGTATCAATCCGGTGGAGGATTACAATATCTTCAATCCCACGCAGCTCGACACGGACCAGTGGATACAGGCGGCCAAGGCGGCCGGAGCGAAGTTTGCCGTACTTACCGCTACACATGAAACGGGCTTCGGCTTGTGGCAGAGCGACGTGAATCCCTATTGCCTGAAGGCGGTGAAATGGCGTGACGGCAAGGGCGACGTGGTACGCGACTTTGTAAATTCCTGCCGCAAGTATGGCATCCAGCCAGGTATCTATATCGGCATCCGCTGGAACTCTTTGTTGGGCATTCACAACTTCAAGGCCGAGGGCGACGGTGAGTTTGCACGCAACCGCCAGGCTTGGTACAAGCGCCTGTGCGAAAAGATGGTGACGGAAATTTGTACCCGCTACGGCGATCTGTTTATGATTTGGTTTGACGGCGGTGCCGACGATCCGAAGGGGCTGGGACCTGATGTGGAACCCATCGTGACCAAATATCAGCCGGAATGTCTGTTCTACCACAACGTGAATCGTGCGGACTTCCGCTGGGGAGGGTCGGAGAGCGGTACGGTAGGCTATCCCTGCTGGTCGAGTTTTCCTTATCCCTACAGTCACAGCAATGCGAACGAAGGGGTGAGGAACCACAACGAGTTGCTTGCCCACGGCGATGCTGACGGCCGCTATTGGGTGCCCGCTATGGCCGACACACCCTTGCGCGGATACAACGGCCGCCATGAATGGTTCTGGGAACCAGGCGACGACGACAAGGCCGTCTATCCGCTGGAGAACTTGATGGATATGTACGAGAAGTCGGTGGGACGCAATGCTACGCTGATTGTAGGCCTGACGCCCAACCCGGATGGAGTGATACCCGAGGGAGACGTGAAGCGTCTGAAGGAATGGGGCGAGGAGATAGCCCGCCGTTTCGGTACGCCGCTGGCACAGACTTCCGGAAAGGCGAAGAAACTGTCGCTGGACCTGAAAGGCAAACAGAAGGGCAACTATTATATCCTGCAGGAGGACATTACGCTGGGCGAACGCATTCGTGCCTATCGGGTGGAAGCCCGCACAGGCGGGAAGTGGGTCACTGTGGCCAAGGGAACATCGGTGGGACACAAGCGCATCGAACGCTTTGACCCCATAGAGGCAACAGCTTTCCGTGTAGTTGTGGAGCAATGTACAGACACTCCACAGATACGAGACTTCAGTGTTTATTATGCGGAATAGCTGCCCTGATTTTAATTTTCATATATCTACTAATTTCTTATCTAAAATCTCTGATTTATGAATAAATATTTGTTTACCGCATTGTCTCTGACGCCGTTGTTGCCTATGACCGACGGGTGGGGAGCTACGAAGAAGCAACCGTCTGCCGAGGAGCAGAAACGCCCGAACATCATTCTGTTTATGGTGGACGACATGGGATGGCAGGATACCTCGCTGCCTTTTTGGACACAGAAGACTCCTTACAACGAGGTCTACGAGACACCCAATATGGAGCGACTGGCCAAGCAGGGCATGATGTTCACCCAGGCGTATGCCTGCAACATCAGTTCGGCCACCCGGTGCAGCCTCATTACGGGAGCCAACAACGCCCGCCATCGGGTGACCAACTGGACGCTGGAGCGCGACAAGCAGACCGACCGCCAGAGCGCGACGGTAGAGCTCCCCGACTGGAACTATAACGGTGTGAGCCAGGTGGCAGGAACACCGAACACGTATGTGGGCACTTCGTTCGTCGAACTGCTCCGTCAGAGCGGGTATCACACCATCCATTGCGGCAAGGCTCATTGGGGCTCCATCGACACGCCGGGCGAGAATCCCACTCACTGGGGATTTGAGGTGAATATCGCCGGCCATGCGGCCGGAGGACTGGCCACTTACCTGAGCGAACAGAACTACGGCCACACGCGCGACGGCAAGGCTTATTCGCTGATGTCCATTCCCGGACTGGAGAATTACTGGGGGACGGGTGTCTTTGCTACCGAAGCCCTGACGCGCGAGGCTATCAAGGCGCTGGACAAGGCCAAGAAGTACAACCAGCCTTTCTACTTGTATATGGCTCATTATGCTATCCATGTGCCTATCGACAAGGACATGCGCTTTTTTCCGAAGTATGTGCGCAAGGGGCTGAGCGACAAGGAGGCTGCCTATGCCTCGCTCATCGAGGGTATGGACAAGAGCCTGGGCGACTTGATGGACTGGCTGGAAAAGAATGGTGAGGCCGACAACACCATCGTCATCTTCATGAGCGACAACGGCGGACTGGCTGCCGAGCCCGAGTGGCGCGATGGCGAAGTGCATACGCAGAATGCGCCTCTGCGCAGCGGCAAGGGTTCGCTCTACGAGGGTGGCATCCGCGAGCCGATGATTGTGAGCTGGCCGGGCGTAGTGAACCCTGACACGCGTTGCGACAAGTATCTGATGATTGAGGATTTCTATCCGACGCTGCTCGAGATGGCCGGTGTGAAAGATTATAAGACGGTAGCTCCGCTGGACGGCGTCAGCTTCATGCCGCTGCTGAAAGGTACGGGCGACCCCTCGAAAGGCCGTGCGCTGGTGTGGAACTTCCCCAACATCTGGGGCAATGACGGACCGGGTATCAATCTGGACTGCGCCATCCGCAAGGACGAGTGGAAGCTGGTATATTACTACGAGACCGGCAAGAAGGAGTTGTTCAACATTCCCGAAGACATCGGCGAGAAGCACGACGTGGCAGCCGAACATCCCGACATCGTACGCCGCTTGTCCAAGGAATTGGGGCAGTATCTGCGCAAGGTCGATGCCCAGCGTCCTACGTTCAAGAGTACGGGCAAGCCTTGCCCCTGGCCGGATGAAGTATAGTTGGAGCATTATTTTTCTCTGACTGGGAAAAATTTTTTCTCCAGTCAGAGAAAAATCGGGAGTTTATAAAATATCTTCTTGAATATATCTTATAAAAGAAGTCTGCCAATCTGTCTATCTGATAGTCTTTTACTTATCGTGACAGGTTGGCAGACTTCTTTTGTTATTGTTGAAGGCTTATTGAACCTTGCATTCTATTCGTTTTCCATCGGCTTGTACCGCATAGATACCTGCTCCTTCTAACGATATGGATGAAGGTACAGTAAAGTGGAAGGCATTAGAGAAGTAGAGTAGCTTATTGTCTTTCCTTACTTCAAAGGCTACAGCTTCATCTCCGTCGGTGATGTTGATTTGCTGTCCTGAGCGACTGTAGCTGATAGTCTTGGTAATCTTTACGTTGTCCTGGAACTGAGTATAGTAGCCAGCGTCTGGAGCAACGATATCCAGTCCTTCATCTCCCTGTTTGCGATCCTCCAGATATTGGAAAGCGTGTTTGGGAGCTGGGAATTGTGCCATGAAAGCCTTGGCTTCCTGAATCATCTGCTCGGTCACTACGTAGTTCCAAGTGCCATACTGCTCAATTGTTTCATTTACCGGTTCAAAGAATCCCCATAAATCGAAGAATTCGGTCAGGTTTTCGTTAGCCGCTTTGCTGGCCATCATGGCAAACTTCAGCTGTCCTTCGCCCGGGTTATTTTCTACGATACGGTTCTCGCGCAACAGTTTGAACAGAGTTTGCCAGAAATCTGGTTTATAGCCGCAACGGTGATAGTAGTTCCATAACTGCCAGTTCATACGCATGTGTATCTCGGTATCTTCACCCTGATGAGTAGCATCACCCATATTGTGCCATGCTTGTTTACGCTCGAAGCGTGAGTTGGCCAGGTCGCTCAGTTCGCTACCGCGGGAGCAATATTTGCCCAGTTTATAGAGGATATAGTTGGAGAACAGGTTGTTGGACGACTCGGTACTGCCGGGCCAGTTGATGGCTGCCTGGTGGATATGGCCGATTTCATGGGCTGGTCCCCAGGCATTGTCCTTGGCTGCCATGACGTTTTCCTTCAGCAAGATGTTGTTTAGATATGTGTAGACAAAACCGATGCGGTAGTCTGAAGCCCACATATAGCTACCTTCAGGCGAAATAGCAAACAGATGATTGTTGACCTGTGAAGGGCGTACATCCTCGATGCCCATCAGCTCCTGTTGCCAACTGATAATGTCGTCCCATAAATTGATGGCTGACAAAATATCACTCGGTACAGCCTGTTTCATCTGCTCGCGGTGGAAGTAGAACATGATACGTTCGCCACGAACGCAGAAGTATTTGTAATTGGCTTTTCCAATCAGTTCCTGATATTTTTCATTCGTTTTGTGAGTTTTCAAATCGAAGAAACCGCTCACTTTTCCACTTTCTGGTGCAATGTGTACCGTAATCGGTTTAGCGTTGGGGTCGAGCAGATTGGCTGTATACATTAGGAAAAGCATGCCTTTCTTTGTAAAGCCTATCTTGTTTACGCCTTCCTGTAAGAAACGTGTTTCACCGCTGGCAGCTGTTTGTACGTAGGTATTGGTCCCGTCGCTGGCTTGTTCTTCGCCAATATTTTGGATGGACAACGAGTTACCGTATGTGTCGCCAACAAGAATTATTAATGAGTCACCAGGTTCTACATAAATACCGGTTGGATTGTCCAAATTGCTGTAGCGTTTGGTCATCAGTGTCTTAGCCCATTCCTCTACATCGCTATAGGGTTGGTAAGACTGGATACGGAATTCTTTTTCCCACGGATCATACGTATTGCTGCGCAGCATGGTGGCAAGTTTGATGAAGTATCCGGGTAGAGCATTGATTTGTTCATCTGTTACATCGGACTTCAGTTCAGTACAGGTGATGTCGGTAAATACGGTCAACAGTTGTTTGTCGAGAGTCTTATCTGTGTTCTTCTGGTAGAATTCCATTTCATCACAGCTGACAAATCCTCCCAAACCGGATTTGACACTGAATTTGATTTTAGTTACTTTGGAAAGTGTATTCTTGAAATCAACTCGGCTTGCTGCATTTTGCATTTTGAAGTCATAACTTCCCATCAACTTATATTCGGGTTCGTTTTCGGTAGCCGTATAAATATCAACTTCTCCAAAATTACCGTTTCCGCTTCTTGTGTAATAGATGAGGTAATCAAGGTCTGGCTTTTGGTCAAAGAAATATTCCAGGGTAACGGGAAAGGCTGCCTGTTGGTTCCAGATGGAGTGGTAGGGTTCTCCTTGGGGGCTGAACTTCCCGTCGAAACTGTTCCCGATGTCTTGGCCCGGCTGGCATTCGCTGGCCTTTCCGCCGGTGGGCACTATCGGGAAGTCTCCTTCTACGATTACATCCTCCACACTGGGTTCTTGAGTGGGTGGAACTACTGGCGTTTCTTCATCCTTGCTACAGGCGGCCATTCCTATCAGCATACACAAGCAGGCCGCCAAACATGAGATTTTTTTCATGATGGTTTAATGGTTTAAGGGTTATTATTAAAAAAGTAGCACTCTATGTCTGTGTGAAGGGAGATGGCAAATATAAGCAAAGTTTCTGAATATATATGCTTTCTTGGTGGAAAAACATTGCTTTTAGGAAAAGAAAAGACAGTATCAAAAGAAGAAAGGGAGTGTATCACTTTTTTGTGAACACTCCCTTGTTCTTTTATTGCTTGATTTCTACTTCTTCTTTCATGTCTATCTCTTCTCCATTGGGATCGTAGAAGACATATTGTAAAAATGCTAGTTTTTGATCGGGGATCACTTTGATGCCTAATCCGTATTTCATTTGCCATTTACGCTTCATGGACACAAGTCCTTGATTGACGTAAGCGGCTACATACGGGTGGATGTGCAACGAGAATTTCTTTACCTTCAATTTGTTGGCTAAGTAATCAATCTTGTTCTCTAGAGTATCTGTGAATAGGATGGACGATTTTATTTTGCCTTTGCCGAAACAAGTTGGGCAGGTTTCTGTCGTATCAACGTCCATGGCAGGACGCACGCGCTGGCGAGTAATCTGCATCAGTCCGAATTTGCTGAGTGGAAGAATGTTGTGGCGTGCACGGTCCTTTTGCATGTTTTGGCACATGCGTTCGTAAAGCTTCTGCCGGTTCTCGGCTTCGTTCATGTCTATGAAATCAACAACAATAATGCCTCCCATGTCTCGTAATCGTAATTGACGGGCAAGTTCGTCGGCTGCACCTAAGTTAACTTCCAGTGCATTAGCTTCTTGGCCATTGGCATTTTTGGTGCGGTTGCCACTGTTTACATCTACCACGTGAAGGGCTTCTGTATGTTCAATGATGAGATATGCACCGCTTTTATAAGATACAGTTTTACCAAAGGATGCCTTAATCTGTTTGGTAATGGCAAAGTTGTCGTAGATGGGGAGTTGCCCTTTGTACAGTTTCACGATTCCTGCCCGTTCAGGGGCTATAAGGGTTACGTAATCCTTGATTTCATGATAGACAGCCTCGTTGTTCACGTGGATGCTCTCGAAGGAAGGATTGAACAAGTCGCGCAACAGGCCTACGGCACGACTGGTTTCTTCGTAAATCAGTGTCGGAAATTTGGTGGCCTTCTGTACTTTGATGATGGCCTCTTCACAATGTTTCAGTAATACTTTAAGCTCTCCGTCCAGCTCGGCAACGCGTTTGCCTTCGGCTACGGTACGTACGATGACGCCGAAGTTTTTGGGCTTAATGCTCATCAGCAACTGCTTGAGGCGTGCGCGTTCTTCGCTCGACTTTATTTTTTGGGATACGGAGACCTTGTCGTTAAAGGGTATCAGTACGAGGTAACGTCCGGCAAAGGATAGCTCGGAGGTTAGTCGCGGACCTTTGGTTGATATGGGCTCCTTGACGATTTGCACCACGACTTCTTGTCCTACCTTGAGTGTATTGGCAATGGTGCCTTCTTTTTCAAGGTCGGGAAGTAGGGTTGCTTTGGTTATGGGGTTGAGTTTTTTTCGGTCGCTTAAAGTTTGCTTTACGTATTTCTCTAAAGAATTGAATTGAGGACCCAGGTCCTGATAATGAAGGAAAGCGTCTTTCTCGTAACCTACGTCCACGAAGCAGGCATTCAGGCCAGGCATCAATTTCCTGACACGGCCCAAATACATGTTGCCCACGGAGAAGGAAATGTTGCGTCCTTCGCTTTGAAGTTCTACCAGTTGCTTGTCTTCAAGCAGGGCGATAGACACTTCTTTGGGCTGTACATCTACAACGAGTTCGCTTGTCACAATAATAATGCTTTTAAAGTTTACAATATACAAAACTTCAGGTAGGATGCAGGAAAGGTTTGCTGTTTCTCATTCTGACCTGTGCTTTGTAAGATCTCATGTTTATTTAAACAAAGAACAAACTCGCGAGACATTTGTTTCGCAAGTTTGTTCTTTATTTTGTCGTTCAGACTAAAAATTACTTTTTGCTTTTATGTCTGTTCTTTCTTAGTCTTTTTTTACGCTTGTGCGTAGACATTTTATGTCTTTTTTTCTTCTTTCCGCTTGGCATAGCTTCAAATTTTTATGGGTTAATACTATTGTTTATTATTTCTTCACTGCTAGTGTGAATGTCTTGGCAGGCTTAAATGCCGGAATATTGTGTTCGGGGATGATGATCGTGGTGTTTTTAGAGATGTTACGAGCAGTCTTCTGTGCTCTTTTCTTCACTATAAAACTTCCGAATCCGCGAAGGTAGACATTCTCATCCTTGGCCAAAGATACTTTGACAGCATCCATGAAGGCCTCAACGGTTGTAAGTACAGTCGTCTTATCAATCCCGGTGTTCTTGGTGATTTCGTTTACAATATCAGCTTTAGTCATTTTTTTCTTAAAAAAAATATTATTACTAATGTTTCCTTAATTTTTTGGACTGCAAATATATAGCTTTTCCGCGTCTCTGAAAAATATATTTCGGACATTTTTCTAAAAAAGTCTTGGGATTAAGTTTTGTTAGGCGGAAAAGCGCTACATTTGTCGGCCGCCTTTTCTGCTTCCTGTGGTTTCGTTGCCATAAAAGGATGCTTTTCGGTGGAGAAAACATTGTTTTAAGAGGAAAGAATGAATGCTTTTTCAAGGATATTGTTAGATTGGTATGCTGAGCACAAGCGTGAACTTCCTTGGCGTGAAACCAAAGATCCCTATCGTATTTGGATTTCGGAGATTATCCTGCAACAGACACGGGTAGCTCAAGGTTATGAATACTTTCAGCGATTCGTAGAGCGTTTCCCTGATCTGGTCGCTTTGGCTGAGGCTGACGAAGATGAAGTTATGAAATACTGGCAAGGATTGGGGTATTATTCGCGTGCGCGAAATTTGCATGCTGCTGCCCGTAGTATGAATGGAGTTTTTCCTCGTACTTACGAAGGTGTCCGTGCACTTAAAGGGGTAGGAGACTATACGGCTGCGGCCATTTGCTCTATTGCTTACGATATGCCTTATGCGGTGGTGGATGGCAACGTATACAGGGTACTTTCCCGCTATTTTGGAGTGGAAACTCCGATTGATTCTACTCAGGGGAAGAAGCTGTTTGCTTCATTGGCGCAGGAAATGCTGGATGAAAAACATGCGGCGCTTTATAACCAAGCCATTATGGATTTTGGAGCCATACAGTGTACTCCTCAATCGCCTTCCTGCATGTTTTGTCCGTTGGCAGATAGTTGCTCAGCATTGGCTACTGGTAAAGTCAATCTTTTGCCGGTAAAGCAACATAAGACAAAAACGACCGACCGTTATTTTACTTATATATATATATGTATAGGTGGACAGATGCTTCTTCGTAAGAGAACGGGTAACGATATCTGGCGCAATTTATATGAGCTGCCATTGATAGAAGCTGATCATCAACTATCTGTAGATGAGTTGTTGCTTGCTCCAGAGCTGGAAGGGCTTGGCACTAATGTGAAACCTGTTGTACGTCCGTTGCAGATGGGGGTTAAGCATGTTCTTTCCCATCAGATTATTCATGCAGATTTTTATGAGATGGTTTTCCCTGCTGATATTCAAGGCTTTTCGGATTATATACGCATTGAACAAGGAGAATGGGAACACTATGCTGTGCCGCGGCTCATCCATCAGTTCTTGGAAAAATATGCGTAAAAGTTTTATAGATATTTGCACGGTTACATTATTCTGTTTATTTTTGGCAAGCAAATTTAAAAGAAAAAAGTTATGTCAGTCAATAAAGTTATTCTGATTGGAAATGTAGGGAAAGATCCAGAAGTGAGATACTTGGATAGTGGGGTAGCTGTGGCTACTTTTCCTTTAGCTACGTCTGACAGGGCGTATACCTTGGCCAATGGAACTCAAGTTCCTGAACGGACAGAATGGCATAACATCGTTTTATGGCGAGGATTGGCTGAAACGGCTGAGAAATACGTGCACAAAGGCGACAAACTTTACTTGGAAGGAAAAATCCGTACACGTTCGTATGATGATCAGGCTGGCGTGAAACGTTATGTGACCGAGATTTTTGTGGACAGTATGGAGATGCTTTCTCCTAAGGCTGCTGGAATAGCTCCTCAAGCAACAGTTCAGCCGAATGTACAACAGCAAAGTATACAATCGCAGGTGGCGCCTGCGCAAGATAATGGAGCGGATGATTTGCCGTTCTAAGTGTTTAACTAAAAATTACTTCTTTGGACCCGGACGCTTATTTATGCCAGTTGGCAGATGTTTTTAATGGAATAACAGTACATGCACCTACCGTGCCATCCATTGTAGCCATTGTTTTGGCTGGCCTTCTTTTACTTGTATCAGGATTTGCTTCGGCTTCTGAGATTGCTTTCTTTTCGCTCTCTCCAGCCGATTTGAATACGATTGCTGAACACAAACATCCATCTGATTCTAAAATCAGTGATTTATTGTCGGATAGCGAACGTCTGCTCGCTACGATATTAATAACGAACAATTTTGTGAACGTGACTATAATCATGCTTTGCAATTTCTTTTTTATGAATGTCTTCGAGTTTCATTCGCCCATTGCAGAGTTCCTGATTTTGACCGTCATATTAACTTTCTTGCTTTTACTTTTTGGTGAGATCATGCCCAAAATTTATTCGGCTCAGAAGACATTGTCTTTTTGTCGGTTTGCGGCATCGGGCATATCTATGTTTCGTTCAGTGTTCTATCCAATGGAATCGTTGTTGATGCGTTCTTCCTCTTTTTTGAACAAGCATGTTTCGCATAAAAATCATAATATATCAGTCGATGAATTGTCTCATGCGTTGGAATTAACGGATAAAACTGAAATATCAGAAGAAAGTAACATTTTGGAAGGGATTATTCGCTTTGGAGGAGAAACTGCTAAAGAAGTGATGACTTCAAGATTGGATGTCGTGGATTTGGATATCCGGACCCCTTTTAAGGATGTGTTGAAATGCATTATAGAAAATGCTTATTCGCGCATACCTGTTTATGCAGAGTCGCGTGACAACATTAAGGGAATTTTATACATAAAAGATTTGTTACCCCATCTGAACAAAGGTGATAGTTTCCGTTGGCAATCCCTTATTCGTCCTGCTTATTTTGTTCCTGAGACAAAGATGATTGATGATTTGCTTCGTGATTTCCAAGCCAATAAGATACATATTGCTATTGTCGTAGATGAATTTGGTGGAACATCAGGTATTGTGACGATGGAAGATATCATAGAAGAGATTGTGGGTGAGATACATGATGAATATGATGATGAGGAACGGACATATACCGTGCTCAATGATCATACTTGGATATTTGAGGCCAAGACCTTATTGGCTGATTTTTATAGAATAACGAAGATTGACGAAGCTGAGTTTGAAGAAGTAGCGGGCGACGCTGATACCGTTGCAGGATTATTGCTTGAGTTAAAAGGAGAGTTCCCTGTTTTACATGAGCATGTTTCTTATAAGAACTATGAATTTGAAGTACTTGAGATAGATACCCGTCGTATTCTGAAAGTAAAATTTACTGTGAAGGAGCCGGTGGCTATAGAAATTAAGGAGGATATGTAGTGGCATTGTTTCTGCAATATCAGGGGGAGGATTACCATTGGGCGGTATGGAAGTTGGAAGAAACATTGGAAGAATTGCTTTCTTTGTTTCCTGATAGTAGAAAATACAGACAAGAAGTCGAAAAGTTTTCTTCTGCCCATCGACGTTTGGAATGGTGCGCTGTACGTGTTTTGCTCTATACAATACTTGGAGTGGAAAAAGAAATTCGATATCAAGATAGTGGGAAACCTTATTTGGCTGATAAATCGTTTTCTTTAAGTATTTCTCATACTAAAGGGTATGTGGCTGTTATTTTAGGTGATATAAATAAAGAAGTAGGTATTGATATAGAACAATATGGGGAACGTGTGCGTAAAGTGGCTCATAAGTTTGTTCGTGATGATGAGTTGCCAGGAGCTTATGAAGGTACTGATACTTGGGGGATGCTTTTACATTGGTCGGCCAAAGAAGCGGTTTATAAATGTCTGAATATTGATAGTGTGGATTTTCGTGAGCATTTATATATATGTCCGTTTACTGTTTGTTCTGAAGGGACATTTGAACTCGTTGAATATCGAACAGCTGAATGTTGTCATTTCTCGGTACATTATCGTTTGTTCGCAGATTTTGTCCTAACTTATATTTGTTAGTTTTTGGATAGTAGTTGGCAGATATAAAACAAATGTCCGTTCGAAATCGCTTCGCCCGGACATTATTTCATAAACTTTGGCAGAAGTTTACTTGTTTACTTTCTTTGAAGCAGTTTGGATGAATAAAATGAAAGGACAGAAAAGTCCGTGTTCATTAGACTCACCGCTTTTTCCTCGAAAGCAATGATAAAAAGATATGCATGGCAGGTCTTCTGACTTGTTTCTATTATCAGCGGCCTTCCCGGAAAAGATTCCAGTGGCAAATGGTACGTGCTGATAACGATTGTGTGAAACTCACAGCAGCGGGACTGTTCGGGATTTGCACCCGATTCCCTTTTAATCACCTTTTTTGCTTGTAGTGAGAAATAGGCGAACCAATGCAATACAAAGATAGGAGTTTTTTTTGAATCAAATAGTCGTTTAAAGAAATAATTTGAATAGTTTACAATTATCTTTCTTTGGCTAGAGTAAATACAAATTCCAGGCCTCCACCTTGACTGTTTTTTGCAGAGATAGTTCCTCCATGAATCAGTACGGCATTTTTTACGATGGCAAGTCCAAGGCCAGTACCTCCCAATTTGCGTGAACGTCCTTTGTCTACACGGTAGAACCGTTCAAAAAGCCGATTAAGATGTTCGGGGGACACTCCAACTCCTGTGTCGGCAAAGCTGAAGTAGTAGAAGTTTTCGTCTTCGCGGAAACAGCTGATGTGAACATGGATATGCGAACCTGCGTATGCAATGGCATTGTCCATCAGATTACGGAAGATGGAGTAGAGCAGCGAATAGTTGCCGCGGAGCAGGATGTGTGGCTTCAGAGAGTTGACAACAGTAATATCCTTTTCTTCCAATTCGAGCGCTACTTCGTTGACGATGTTTCCCACTAGTAGACTGACATCCACTTTCTCCATGTCGATGAGGTTAGCTGCCTCGTCCATGCGTGTCAGTACAGAAATGTCTCGTAGAAGGCGAGTTAGTCGGTTGCTTTGGGCGTAGCATCGTTCTAAAAAACTCTGCATTTTTTCTTGCGGAAGATCTTGGGTGCTAAGGATGGTTTCTAAATAGCCTTGTATACTGCTGACAGGGGTTTTTAGCTCGTGAGCAATGTTTTGAGTAAGTTGACGTTTTAAGCGTATCTGTTCCTCTTCTTGTGTGATATCATTAATGGAAATCTCGAAACTTAGGTCTTGGAATATGATACACTCTACAATAAAAATGCGTCCGTTTTTATTAATGGTGAGAGATATTCTTTTTTCTTCTTTCCCAAGTGGACTGCGGTGAGCTTTACCTATAAAGTCGGTAATTTTCTGAAATTCACATACAGAGAAGATCTCTTCAGTTGTTTCCAAATTGGAGTCGGCTATAGTTAATTTTTGCGTTGTAAAGTGTTGGATTTCCTATTCTTTTCCGTAT
>OHRZ01000057.1_pt1 | contig 44479 bp, 38 predicted proteins | sample 1578621 | NCBI WGS metagenome assembly OHRZ01 (sample SAMEA3879554, study PRJEB24766) | human gut metagenome | biome: human-associated habitat; feature: feces | place: USA | collected 1985/1987 | reverse complement strand
TAGTGGTGGAATCAAAAGAGAAAATCAAGGTGGTCTTTATCGGCGGCACCGAAATTGAGATGGCGCTGTGAAAACTTGAAAACAGAAACGGAGTGATGTAAAATAATAGTGACGAGTGTTCAAATCAAGACAGCGAAAACGCAAAAACATCTCTATTGTCCTGTCTTCACAAACCCGTAAGATTTTCTTACGGGTTTATTTTTATATATTTTTATATATAGTTTACCCCCTTGCCCGTCAAGACAGACAAGGGGGTATTATCAAAAATCAATTTTCAAGATATTTCAGGAAATCGTCAAAAATCGCGCTGTAGCCCTGCTCGTTTATATGCAAGCCCTCTATTGTGTACTCGGCTTTAAGCCTGCCCTGCTCATCCTTAAGTCCGTCATTTATATCTATATAGTGCTGACCGTGCTTTTCCGCAAGCTGTTTTACAAGTGCATTTGCCGCCGTTATCTTTTCGTTTGTGCGGATTTTCAGGCACTCCTTCATATTTTCTGCGGCGGCTTCATAGTTTACCGGATAATATGCCATAAGGTAAATTTCCGTTTTCGGCAATCGCTGTTCTATCGAGCTTATGATACTGTCATAGTGCTCCATTATACGATTCATAGGTATTCTTGAATCACTTAGATCGTTTGTGCCTATATTTATAAACACTCTTCTCGGCTCAAGCTCGAACACACAGGTATCAAGCACCTGCATAAGCTCGTCTGTTATATACCCGCCTATCGCACGATTATACACGATAATGTCCGAGCCACGCTCAGCGAGAAATTTATTCACAGGAAACATCTCCATAAGAGAAGATCCCGTCAGCACGATCTGACCCTTTACAGCACTCTTGTTTTCTTCTTTAAAGCGTTCCAACTTCATTTCCTTATCAGTCATCGAATATTCCTCCCGGACGTTGATATTATAATCATACCACCGACATTCATAGTTGTCAATTGTTCATTAGTTTTCTTTTAGTCGTGCCGGACAGGCGCCTTAAAATATAATCGCACTTACAAGCCTTGCTCCAATCAGCCTAAAAAGCGGAAAATGTCAAAATATACGGTTTATTATATCCTAAACCTCATAAAAGTGCAAATTTCTCCTTGACAAATCTATTCCTTTGTGCTACAATAATTATCCAAACAAACGGGGCCGTAAAGGTTTCGACGGGGATTGTGAACCCGGCTAAGCACGCAGAGATCGCCTTATCTCTTTAAACGGGGCATTTTTAAAATTAAACGCAGACAATAGATCTGAATTAGTAGCTGCCTAAGTGCGCTACCGTCCTTGTAGAGAGCGCTGTGGCTCTATAAAGGGCGTCGACTAACAGCCAATGTTTTCGGTGAGAGTCCTGTAACCGTCAACACATCAAAGGACTACCGGACTTCTATCCTGTGAGCCGGAGAGGAGAAAGGGAATTTCAAAAGACTTCACTAAGCGTGTAGAAAGGTTGGCGGATCGGTTTTCGGACAGGAGTTCGATTCTCCTCGGCTCCACCATTTTTTCCACGCTCATATATATGGGTGTGGAATTTTTTGTGTACGGTAGTACAAAACGCATAAAAAATTATCCCACATTTTGCTGTGTGGGATAAGTTTTTATATGATTTTCCTATGGATACATTACGCTTCTTTCAGATAACCTCCCAATTTGATTTTTACGCCGTCGGAAGCAAAAACATCGATAGAATTTTTTACGTCAAGCGGATTTCTAAGGTTGATAGGGATAGGTTTATTATCGGGTGTTAAATATCGCCACGGAAGACCGGTTTTTTCATCCTTCCATTCGTCTATGCACCGGGCATTTTCTGTAGCATATATGTACAAATTCTTTTCAACGCATATATATCCGAGTGCATTTCCGCTTTTTTCGGAAATGACTTTCAAAATTGCATACTTGTATTCCTTTTTTTCATCGTCTTGCAGTTCGGCAAATTTCCAACCATTCGGAAGTTCAATATGATTTCTGATAAAATCTTCCTGAAATCTTCTTTTGATCCGATCAGCATTATCAAGAATGCCGAATACGGCTCGCTGTTTATCGGGATCTCTGTCTTCAAAAACAGATTTTTCGATTTTCTCCCACTCGTTTGCCGATTCACACATACGGTTAATTACCTCCTTAAATTGTTTCACTATTTCCTGCACTCCCGGCTTGCAGATTTCATCTTCCAGACATTCTTCCAGCCATAATCTGATGTCATCCTTAAATGATAAGCACTTAACAAAATCCTTTTTCGGACCCTTTATGCTTTTTTCTGACGGCGACCGTCCTGTCGGTGTCAGATAATATATCTCGGAAGCATTCAGCTTCTTGCAATACTCCAAATAATCATACAACTGCCCGTCCTGATCTTCTGCCCATATCTTTACTTCAATCGGATAGACTTCCGTTGACAAGTGAATCACAATGTCAATGCGGCGGTTATTGTCCGTGTGTTCTTCCAGCACAACCTTCGCATTCATCAATTCTGCGTCAGAAACCTTTTCTGCTTTAAGCAGTTCGAAAAAACGTTTGAGAAATTCAATTTTGCAACCATGACTGCCATTCGGATCCAGAAGATCTCCGAGAAAGCGGCAGATCAGAACCTCCTTGCTCTCAATTTCAAGAACCTGAAAAATGTTATAGGAATCGATACGGCAACCGAATGTATTAAATTTCCGTCCAAGCTCTGTCAGCCATTCTGTATTCATGTAATCACCCCGTATTTTGTTATTCTATTTTAAATTTTAGCAAAAAATTATCATCTGTGCAAGTGTAAATTTTCCTTTTGTACCATTATTCTGACATATGAAAGCTTTTGTGCATTAATCATATGACATACATCGACAACAATAACGCCTCTCCTCGGCTCCACCATTTTTTCCACGCTCATATATATGGGCGTGGGATTTTTTGTTTACAGTAGTACAAAACGTATAAAAATTATCCCACATTTTCCGTACCTGTCAGCACCGCCCTGACACCGCCTTTATTATAACATAATCACCTTTGACTTTTAATTCCCGATATGCTATACTGGTCTTGAAAACCGAAATTTTTCAGGCTAAAGATTTAATTTTCACGCATCAAGGAGAAAGTGCTAAATGAAACTTTTATTCAAGCAAAGATTATTCTCGTGGTTTGACAGCTACGACATTTATGATGAAGCCGGAAATACTGCGTTCGTTGTAAAAGGTGAGCTTGCATGGGGACACCTGCTCCGTATTTATAACTCCTGCGGAAAAGAGGTCGGATACATTAAGGAAAAGGTGTTTACCTGGCTTCCGAAGTTTGAGATGTATGTCGACTCTCGTTATGTCGGCTGCATCAGCAAAGAGTTTACATTCATAAGGCCCAGATTCAACATCGATTATAACGGCTGGAATATAGACGGTGACTGGCTTGAGTGGGATTATAACATCCGTGACTGTACCGGTCGTTACATAGCTTGTGTATCCAAAGAAATCTGGAACTGGACAGACACCTATGTGCTTGACGTGCAAGACCCACAGGACGCATTGTATGTATTGATGCTTGTTCTTGCCATCGATGCGGAAAAATGCTCAAGAAACAATTGAATTTGTTGCTAAAACCACGCTCATAAACGGGCGTGGTTTTTTGTGTACGGTATCGGTATTGCAAAACGTATAATAAACGGCAACAGATGAATTCTGTTGCCGTTTATCGCTATCAAATTTTCTTACTGCTGTTTAATAACAACATGCTTACCTGTCGGTGTGCCGGGACACTTTCCGGGTAAATTCGGCGTGGGAGGATTCTGTATAGAATTCTGTGTTTTATATGTTTTTCCACACTTGATGCAAACCCATTCATGACGATATGATGGCATATTTACTCACCCCTTTCTTGTGTAATGCTATTTAATCTTATCCTTTAAATTGCTTAATGAGCCGGCTATATTGCTTGACTGCGCTCTGCCGGCATCAATTTTACTTACAATATCTGTTCTTCCTTGTCTTTTGGCTTCTTGACGTACATTTTCGCAACCGGATTTACCAAGTTCTTTAAAGAAAAGCAAGGCAATATTAACAGGTATCAGAAAAAAGCATTTAATAAATCCTTTTTTAGAAATCAGATTGTAAATTATTGCAATTCCAACCCATATTGCTATTATAACAACTACTGTCATAAAATCACCCTTTAAAGTTTAGCAAGTAAATCAGCTTTCTTTGCGTTGAACTCATCATCTGTAAGGATACCTGCCTCTTTCAGCTTATTGAGCTTTTCAAGCTGTGCGAGGGGATCATCCTGAACAGGCGCCGCTGCCTGCTGAACTATCACCTGCGGTTGTCTTGCGGCATCCTTTATACTCTTTCTGATATTTCTGTATACGCGGATTACCTTTTCGGCTTCATAAGTAAAAAGCGTGCTTATTTTCTCTTTTGCGCCCGCAACAGAAATCTCAAGATCGCAGAAGCTGAACGCCGCAGTGAGAGCAAGATCGAGTAAGCCGTTAGTTTCCTGTAAAGTTGCCATAGAAGTAACATCATCATAATAGAACTGCTTTACATTCTTGGTAAGACCGAAGGCTTCTCTGTCAAGAACAACCATCTGCTTATCCGAGCATACTATAAAGTCCTTGGCTGTTATTGAGTCGGCGCCCCATGCGAAGTACAGCAGTAACTCGTCATCGGGAATATACTCTCGTACTATCTTAAGAATATTTTCACCTATCTTTGTTTTGATAAGTGCGTCTATCTGCTCATCGGTTATTACAAAATCCCTGTTTGCGATTCTCTGTGAATAATCCGAGAAAGCGTTAAGGTCTAACAGAAAACCACTGCTTGTATTCATAAGTTCAACGCCGTTACAGCTGAATATGTAGCAATCACCGTTTTGCGAATAGTCAAGTGATGATATACTGCTTACGGGAATCTTACCTACACTGCAATAATCCGTGCTGTCAGGAAGGCACTTTTTAAAGTAAAGATAATCTGCCGACATAAACACGCACTGATGATTTTTACCGCTTATCATAAATACAGGTGTTTCTGCCATATTTGTGTATTCGGGAAACTCCTTCTGAGCGGCTTTCTGTATCTTCTTATCAAGCGGATGGAAGTTCAGCTTACTTGACGATACGCTGTGTGCGGGCAGATAAAGCTTATCATAGTATTCAGCAGTAAAATCGATCAACTGCTTTTTATCTATCGCAAACATATCGCCTGTATTTGCATTGAGTGCATTTAACAGCTCATTTGTCTGCTCGTTGGCTTTACCGCGCATTTCTTCTGCTATTCTTTCACGTTCAGCTTTCTGTGCGTCCATAGCCTGCTTCTTTTCGTCGTACTTTGCTTTAGCGGTATTAGCGGCATTTGAAGCAGTGTCCTTGGCTTTCTTTAGCAAATCGTTGAATCCCATAGTATTTCTCCTTTAATATAATTTTATAGTACCGAAAATCGGTTACTTATCAGAATTATTATCACCGTTCTTCAACAGCTTTCTTATTGTCCTTTCGGAATACGAATACTTGACTGCGATCCTGTTAATAGATTCATTAGTGCCGTCATAGTTTCTTTTCGCTTCCTCAGCCACATATTCCTTTGAAAATAACTTAGTAGGGAAATTGACCTGTGTACCCTTGAAATGAATATAGAGCTTCTCTACATTTTCATATCCGATGATGTCATTCATCGTAGCATATACACCGTTCAGCCGGTTGTTCTGTTTGGCATTATCTGACATAAAACCACCCATTTCTTTTATTATTTTCATATTATCACACAACAAATGTATTTTCCACCGTCAAATTCCACGCAAAATTCCTATTGAATTGTCATATCGCTGTAAATCCCATCAGTAAGCCAAATCTCATTGTAAACTTTTCCCGTAACCGAGTTGAGTTTCTCTCCCTGCCCCAAGCAAAAGATTACAGCCAAAGTAAATCCGTCGGACGAGTATATTTTTCGATGTGACACATTCCCCCGTAAATCAAACGGCAAAACAGCCCGAAAACAGCTTACATACCTCTTGACATTTACCGCCTACCGTGCTGAATTTATGAACCGTGCCTGCAACTGCTATATTCAGATTGGAAAACCCGATGAACCGGCAGAAAGAAAAAGCCGTAGCACTGAACGTTCAACTTCGCTTTCATAGCCTCAATAACAGCATCAACCCCCACACCGATTGTCTGAACGGTGCAGGGGTTGCTGCTGTTATTATATTTTTCTACGTTCTTGCAAACACCGCAAAATCTATAGCGGTACATAAACAGCTCTCACAATTGTTTATGGTTTTATACATTTCGGTCAGCGTTGCTCCGGTAGTCGTTACATCGTCAATTATGAGAATATGCTTTCCGTTGAGCATTGTCGGCTCTGCCACAGTAAAGCAATTGTCGAGATTGCTTTCACGCTCTTTCTTGCCGAGCGTTTTCTGCTGTGCGGTCTTTCTTGTTTTGGCAACGGCGTTAACTGTCGGTATACCGGTTATTTCGGAAATCTCACGGCATATCTTCTCGGTATGGCTGTAGCCTTTTCTGATTTTATCCGTATAATAAATAGGAACAGGTACGATGACATCCGGCAGAGTTTCATAGTACCCTGTAATCTTCTGTACAAGCGTATATGCCATAAAACTGATTTTACTGCCGTCACGGTGCTTCTTTGCACCTATAACTACAGGCGAAGTCTTTTTGTTGTAACGGCATACGCTTAACAGCCTGCCGCCGCAAAGGCTTTCCTCTTTCTCGTTATACTCGAATTCGCAGGCGCATTTATCGCAGATATAATCCATTCTTCCTATGACCTTACTGCACAAGGGACAGCGGTTCGGGAAGAACCAATCAAGCAGTATACGCTTCAGTTCGTATTTATTCATCATCATTTTCATCTATAAACGGATTGCGTATCTTTGTCGGCTTTATTATGCCGTCAAGCAGCCGTTTCGCCGTATTTCTGTTCATTGTACCGCCGTTGTCACGTCTGCGTCTGTCCGCTCCCGGAATATCATCAGCATCGGTAAGGCTGTCTACTAAAGGAGCGTCCAGCTTTATAACAGGGGGAGCGTGTTTTTCGCTCACAGACGGTTTTTCATCAAGGCTTGCTTTTTCGGACGATTTTTCTCCGACCGGCACAGTAAGTGACGGCGAGGACGGCAGAATGTCAAAATCATCCTGCGTCAGACGTTCTCCGCTTTGCTGTACCTCAGGGAAATCTTCTTCCGGTGTCTGCGTTGTTTCAACGGTATGCCTGTACATATTTGCCGCATAGTTGCTCTTAGGCGTTACGGAGTGCCTTATGCTGTAGTCGGCTTTTGCGAATTCTCCTGCAAAGCCCGTATCAACAGCAGGCTCTGTATATGCTTTATCGTCTTTATCGGAACTGTCTTCGCCTGTAGTGCCTTCATCAGTATATCCGCCGGATGTCTGCTGTAATTCGTCATCCGCTCCGCCGAAACTGAAAATATCGTCAAGCGGCTTGAAATCATAACTGCTGACCTTTTCAAGCTCGGAGATCTCGCTGTCGAAAGCGTTGTCGAACGGATTTTCAAACAGGCTGACATCCAGCTTTTCCGTTTCTTCGGCCTTTACAACGTGAACCGGTGCCTTAGGAGCTTCGTTTTGCAGTGCGGCCGCTTCCTGTTGTACGGGTACGGCGCTTTCCTGCATCATATCATAAAGCTCACGTTCCTGCTCCTGCTTTCTGCGGCGGTTTTCCTGCTCGTAAAGAACACTGCGGTCTACCCGTTCAAAAACAAAAGGCTTTACCTCGGGCTGTTTTGCCTTGCCGGGTTTTTCTTTGCTTTCCTGTGCGGTCGGCTCGCTCTTGCTTTCGGCTTCGCGCTTGACCGGTGCAAAATGCAGATCGTGAGAATACTTCTCAAATTCTCTGAATTCCGAAACGCTGAGCGTGTTATGAAGAATGCTCTCCTTTATAGCCATAAAGCTCTGATACCACTCCGCAAAATCACGCTGTGTAAGATCGACGTTTATACGCTTCGACATATATGTGTACAGCTCTTTGGTCATATCCTCAAGCCGTCTTATTTCATCCGGTGTTCTCGGAGGTACCGCCGTGCTCATCTCAAGGCAGGTGCGGCCGCCCGGCTGAGCCTTACTGCAATAATCATAGTCATAATCCTTGTCACGAAGAAAATACTCTCCGCAGCGTTCGCAGTGCTGAAGGACTCCCCCGCTTTCAAGTAAAAGGTCTATTTCCAGATCTATTATCGCCTTGAGGCTATCCGAAACATACACCTTCTTCGGCAGAGAACGCATCGTTGTTATTATTGTATTCAGCACCGAATCCGGTTTTTCGGGAACATAATTCTTTATCTTTGCAAAGACGTCCATCGCCTCGCTGTCCGAATGCAAAGCGGCAAACGGTCTGTGCTCGCCCTCATATTCGATCTCGGGGAGTGCAGAAGCCGCTATCGCCTTAGAAATATTGCTCGTTATGAACGGAGCAGACGGCAGCCTGCCGACAGTGTACACCTTTGCGGCAGTAAAACATTCCGACGGATAGCCCATCTCATTTGCTGCTACGCTGAATGTCAGATCGAAATAGTCACGCTTGGCAAATGCCTGCTCTGCCGTGACCTTTTCACCGAACACAAAATCTATCTTGCGTTTTGTGTATTCCTGAAGCTGAAGAAGGCTCACCCAGCGGTTTACCGCCTTATTGTGACGATATTCGGTAAGCCTTGTGAATATGAGCTTTTCAAAAGGAGTTTTGGCATTTATAAGCTCGTTCCATAAGGAAGATATGCCAAGCCCCTTTTCTCTGCAAAGATATTCAATAAACAGATCCTGTACCGCTTTTTCATAAATACCGTGGATATTTGCCTCAACATATTTGTGACACGCACCGAGTGAATTACGGAGCGCAACAATATCCTCAAGTCTGTACTCTCCGCTTTCCGCACATCTTTTGCAATAATCGGTACAGCGTCTGATAAAGCCGGAAAAGTCATATTCGGCAAATTTAAGGACAGACTGCGGATATGAAAGAGAATATATCTCACTCGAATTTATACCGGTTAAGCTGACTGTTCTTTTTATACTCATATCCGCTTTTCCTTTCCGCAGGTCCTTTAATAGTCTTCCGATGTGTCATCTGTCGATACTGCGTCGAAGTTGAATTCACGCTTTCTGCCGTCAACATAAAGCGTATGCTTGTCTTTCCACTTGACATCGGCAGGCTTGTTATAGTCGGAGGTTATTATATGGATGCCGCCCAATGCGTTACGGCATTCAAGGAACGGCAGGCTTATATCTCCGTCTGTTTCTTCAAGATAGAAGGATACCGAACGGCTGGCGTCGCCCTCAGGATCGACGTAAAGAACTATTCTGTACTGCTTGTCGGGTGAATAGCGGTAGCTTGTGCTTCTTGCGGACAGATCGACATCCATAAGAGTAATGTTTCCGAACAGCATCTTGAAAGTCAGATAAACAAGCACTCCTACTACATACATCAGCAGATATATAGTGCCGATAATGATCTTTGTGGTCTCGCCCGTACCGCTAAGCAGGAATATAAGTACGCTTACGACTATCGGAGGCACTGCGGCAAACCAGTTGCCGAAGCCGAACAGAAGTATAGCGAACGCCAAAAAAGGTGAAATTATCGCAACAATTCTCGTGACTATCTGCTTTCTTGTGAAAAGCATAATCCCGAAGAAGATAATATTGATAAAGATATAAAGCGTAACAAGTGCGCCCTGGTGCGTCGGCTCAAGATAATATCCCATAAAAAGCCACGCCACGAAGCCCAGAAACACGGGATAGGCTATCGACAGGAACGACACACCGAATTTGAACCATTTATTTGTTAAAAAGCTGATTACTTTTTCCATTTATTTTCCTTTCCGCTGTGCAAGGCACATACGTTTGATTTACAGCATTACTTATTATATTGTATACTAAATCGCCGCAAATTTCAAGACTTATTTCATTATCGGCAGTATTTCGGGCTTTTTTCATCATCGCAGAGCCTGTAAGCTAAATTAAAAGGAGCATCATTTATGCCCCCTTCGCTTTATTCGGTTATTATCGCCTTTTCGGGTACAACAGCGGTTCTCCTTACAAGAGGCTCGGCTCTGATCGGCTCATCCTTGCCGTACCGGGTCAGTTCTGCTTTATTCGCCGTCGTCTACGCCCACATCTGCTTTTTCTTCAGGCAGTTTTCCCGCTTGTGCCGCCAATTTCTTTTCCTGCGATTTTACACGCCGCTCCAATTTTTTGATATCCTCGGAAGGCGGCAGTTCTTCCGGCTTGATTCCACGCTGACCAAGCATCTCACGCACAGAAAGATTATTCTGCACATGTTCGCCGGTGATAGCACGTTCGCCCTTTAAGTCTTTTTCCTCCACATTATAATTGGTCATTTCTGTTGCCAGATTTTTTGCCGCAATCGTCAGTGTCGGTAAAAAATCTGCCAGTGGGCGATTATCTTTCACGCCGAGGCGAGTTTTCATTTCCTGTGTAGTGTGACCGCCGAACAGAGCCTGATCCCCTCTGGAACGAATACGACCAAAACCGGCATCATCGACACCACGCTCATAGATATTCTGTGAAAGACGCTTCTCAGATTCACGCAGTCTGCCACGAGCCTCAGTACGCTCAATCAGTGCGATGCGTTCTTCAATCAGTTCCTGCTTTCTGGTCTGGACGGCAAAATAGCTTTGTGCAAAGGCAATTTCTTCTTTTTTAGGGTCTCCGTTCTGTGCAATCAAATAACAGGCATAACGGGTAAGCATATAGTCCTTAACGGCTCTTTGTGCGCCTTTGCCGGTCTCAATCATTTTCGTGACCTCACGAAAATGATCAGAAACTTCTATACCACCGGTTTCACAGGAATCCTTTGCACGAGAGACGGCTTTATCAAAGTTTTCCCAACGCTCGTAGCCGAGCAAGGACATCAACTCACGGGCATACCAAAATTCGATGTTTGCGTTTTCATCACTATGTATAACAAGGTCAAACTGCTCCTTAATCTGACCAACTCTCTTTTTATCCATTATTTTCCCTCCATATTATCCATCAAAAGCGCCGAAATATCGTTGGTCGTACAGTCCATAGCCACGCAAATACTCACAAGCTGTTCCGGTGCCATATACTGACCATTTTATATTTCTAAAATGATATTATCAGAAATATTTGCTTTGCATAAACTCGGCATTAGGCACATCCTTTTCAATCATCAAATGCTGCAGCCCTTTTATGCCCCCTTTAACTTTATTCGGTTATTATCGCCTTTTCGGGTACAACAGCGGTTCTCCTTACAAGAGGCTCGCCACGGACAACGATATTCTTTTCTTCGCCGAAGCCGAATTTCTTATACATACGGCTTACCCCGTCCGACATCAAACGCCCCTGTCTGAAAGTTACGGCTGACAACTCCTCCCCGACCTCAAACTGAGCCATAGCCGTAACCATAAGTCTTGATGCCACGCCTATACGCCTGTAGTCAGGCGACACGGCGATAAAATCAATCGTTTTGTTCTTCTTTGAAAAGATGATAAATCCTGCGATATTATTTTTGTGTGCTATAACAAATATCTCGCCGCTTGACATTCTTTTCTTTATAAGCCTTGCCATTCTTTCGGCATTGTAGTCAGCAAAATTCTCACTGCAAAGCTCAGCCAGAGCCGTTATTTTCTCAGCTTCCTCAGCAGTAGGAGTGCGTGGCAGGGTAAGCGAAACATATTCAAGGTCAAGCCCGAACAGAAGTGCGGTCGTTTTCATACTTTCCGTATCCGTTCCGGCAAGCCGTGATTCCTTATCACGCAAAAAAAGATTGCCTATCCCGTATGTCATTATTATAGCAAGCTCTTCCGTGCTTATCAGCGGCTTTGCGCCGTATTCTATCAGCACTTCAATAATCTGCTTTATGTACGGAACGGATATTTCAAGCGAGCGGTCACGAATATCTCTCAGCGTGCTTTCGTGCATTTTTCCTACAAATTCATTGCGGAAGCGTTCAGCTTCATCCGCAAACATTCCGAATATATCAATAAAAGAAGTATACGGCGACCTTACTGCTTTTTCCGTCATTCCGATTATCTTGATTTTATAATCTATGAACAGTGATTCTATAAACGCACTGTATATATCATCCTTTGATTTAAAATAGTAATAGAACAGACCGACCTCAGCCCCTGCCTCATTCATTATTTTCCTTATTGAAGTGCCCTCAAATCCGTCTGATATAAAACAGTTTGCCGCCGCACTGAGTATTTTGCTTTTTTTAGCATTATCCTTTACAGCCTTTTTCTGCAACTCAACACCTCCCGCCAAATATTACCTATTTAATTATAACACTGCATTTATCAAAAAGCAACAGGAATATGTACAAACAATGTAAGAATATTTTGTTGCGAGGTGATATTATGGAAATAACCGAAGCAGAGATAGAAATCATTACAAGGCAGATTGTTAAAATCATCATAAATCATCAACGTGACGCATCAGCTATCAACCCTGAGGACGCAGACGATGAATAAGCTCAGAGCCGCAGCCTATTGCCGTGTTTCAACCGACCGTGCCGAGCAATCCGGCTCGCTTGCTTCACAGCGGTCGTTCTTTGATGATTATATCAGAAATTCGGACTCCATGACTTTGGTCGGCGTGTTCTATGACGAGGGTACAAGCGGCACGACAACGCTCAACCGTTACGGCTTCAACAAAATGATCTCCCTTGCCGTGTCCGGCGGCATAGACATCATCCTCACAAAAGAGGTCAGCCGCTTTGCAAGAAACACTGTAGACACCCTTAACATCACCCGTATGCTGAGGGCGAAGGGCGTAGGTATTATCTTTATAAACGATAATATAGACACCCGTGACAGTGACGGCGAGCTTAGACTTTCTATAATGGCAACGATAGCGCAGGAGGAAAGCCGCAAAATCTCCGAGCGTGTAAAATGGGGACAGCAAAGGAAAATGGAACAGGGCGTAGTGTTCGGCAGGAGCTGTCTTGGGTATGACGTAAAAGACGGCAAAATCACTGTCAATGCGTATTCGGCAGAAATCGTAAAGCGTATTTTCACAGAGTATACCGTGCTTTTAAAGGGTGCAGAAAGCATAGCGGACGGATTGAACGCCGAGCAGATAAGAACCGTCAACGGCGGAAGGTGGAGCGGTGCGTTTATCCGTAAGGTACTGCGGAATGTAAAATATGTCGGCGACCTTGAGCAGAAAAAGACCTGCACTCCGGATTTTCTCACGCATAAGAAAAGGCTCAACAGATCGGAGCATATCTATATAAGAAATCATCACGAACCGATAATAAGCCGTGAGCTGTGGGAGCAGACCCAAGCCGAGATAAGCCGGAGAAAGCCTACGGACACAAGCCGCCACAGTGACCGATACGTCTTCAGCGGAAAGGTATATTGCGGTGTATGCGGCAGTGTGATGGTATCCCGTGTAAAAACGCTGAAAAACGGCAAGATATACCACGCCCTGCGTTGCTCGGGGAGAATCGGCGGGAAGTCCTGCAACAACGAAACGCTTAACGTGACCGCCCTAAAAGCCTGCGTTAAGCGTATTTTCACAGATATGCCCATTGACAAAACAGCCGTCATAAACGCAGTAATAAAGGGCTTATCCCGAACAGACAAGCCAGACATCCCTGCACTGCGCAGAAAAATCGAAACGCTCAACGCCAAAAAGCGCCGTGCGGTTGATCTTATGCTGGACGGATTGATAACACAGCAGGAGCTTATTGAGCAGAAATCGTACTATGACAGTATTATAGAAAAGCTGTCGCAGGAAATTTCAAGCGACAGATCCGTTTTCGAAACGGATAAAATCAGAAAAAACGCAGAAAGGTTTCTTGATTTCACAAGCGATCCGATATGGCTCTTGGTCATAAGAGCCGATTATATCCACGGCACTCTTACAGTGTATCTTAATGGTATAGAAAAAGGCTTCACCACCTGCTTTACCGCAACAGGCAGAGGGGACAGCTACCGTGTCATCACGGGAAATACAGTGAGGTCGCAAGGGATCATTTCGGGAACGATGCAGGTACAGAAGAACTATCCCACCTCGAAATGATAGGCTCTATAGTATCCCAACTCACAACAGGCGAGGGTGCAAAGAGCTTTGACCGATACGGAGTAGGCGCATATTATATGGATCACGCAAATGCGGTTTACCCATCCAATGCCGGCGGTGTGCCGTTTACCGCCGCATACATCCAGAGCAAAGCCGATCCGCTCGCCGATATTCACGAAGATCTTGCGGCGGAGCAGAAAGCCAGAGCTACCTATGACAACATCCTCAGAGTCTGCGACGATCCGGACGTAAGCAATGTGATAAAATTCCTGCGTGAACGTGAAGTAGTGCATTTCCAGAGATTCGGTGAGGTCCTCGATATACTTCAGTCGCAGATAAAGTGAATATAAAAGCTGTGGCAGCAATGAAACTGCCACAGCTTTTTCAGCATACTGCAATGCGTAAGTTTTCGCTAAAACAAAAATAAAGGACACTCGAAAATCGAATGTCCTTTACACTGGTGCGGGAAATGGGACTTGAACCCACACGCCAATACTGACACAAGCACCTCAAGCTTGCCTGTCTGCCGATTCCAGCATCCCCGCAAATCAGCATAATCTATTATAGCAGAATAAAATCGGTTTGTCAAGCACTTTTTTTTGATTTTTTCAAAAAATCTTGTGCTACGGCAAACCGATTTGTTTTCAGGTTTATCTATTACGCATTTTCAGCTCACGGTCGATGGTGCGTTTTGCATCACGCTGAGCCATAGCGTCACGCTTGTCGTGCTGTTTTTTACCTTTGCAAAGACCGACCTGAACCTTCACTCTGCTGCCCTTGAAATAGACAGATATAGGGATAAGCGTCAAACCGTCCTGCTTTACCTGTCCGAGCAGCTTCATTATTTCACGCTTGTGCATAAGCAGTTTTCTGGTTCTCAGCGGATCCTTGTTGAATATGTTGCCCTTTTCGTAAGGCGAGATATGCATCTGCTTGATAAACAATTCGCCGTTGTCGATAGAAATCCAGCTGTCCTTCAGATTAAGTCCTCCGTCACGGATAGATTTCACCTCGGTGCCGGTCAGCTCTATTCCTGCCTCATAGCTTTCAAGGATGAAATAATCATGCCTTGCCTTTCTGTTGTCTGCAATCGTTTTAAGTGCCGTTTTCTCCATTGTGACCTCTCTTTTCTTATATATAAAGGTATAATCGGCAGTGCAAAATGCCGATATTCGTTTTCTTAAATAAGGTATAAATATTATTTTACTATAAAACCGATATTTTTGCAAGCGAATTTACATTCACATTGTAAAAAATTCCTGCATTTTGCAATAACACGAATAAAATCTTGCGGAAATACACATTTAAATGCGTAGTTTTGAGTTTTTTAAACTTTTTTATGAAAATTTTAAAAAAACTATTGCAAATTTTGCGTATATGTGGTATACTTTTTCTTGCAGTTTAAAAGCAATAACGGCTTTAGTCACAGAGAATGCAGTAAAGCTTACCGATGAAGTCGGTTTTCTCACAAATTATTATATGAAACGCAGAAAAACCGTGTTTATCCGTAAAACCAATGTATATCACACTTGAGCCGAAAATATCAGGAGGATTTAACAATGGCGTTAAAAAATCAGTATCTTATCGACCTGCTCGAAACAGTTAAGAAAAGAAATGCAGGCGAACCCGAATTCATTCAGGCAGTAACAGAGGTTTTTGAGAGCCTTCAGCCCGTAGTTGAAAAAAGACAGGATCTCGTTGACGCAGGCGTATTTGAAAGAATCGTTGAGCCTGAAAGACAGATTATGTTCCGTGTACCTTGGGTAGACGACAACGGCAAGACTCAGGTCAACAGAGGTTTCAGAATTCAGTTCAACTCGGCAATCGGACCTTACAAGGGCGGTCTCAGACTTCACCCCTCCGTATATCTCGGTATCATCAAGTTCCTCGGCTTTGAGCAGATCTTCAAGAACAGCCTTACAACACTGCCTATGGGCGGCGGCAAGGGCGGTTCTGACTTTGACCCCAAGGGCAAGAGCGACGCAGAGGTTATGCGTTTCTGCCAGAGCTTTATGACAGAACTTTACAGACACATCGGCCCCGACTGTGACGTTCCCGCAGGCGACATCGGTACAGGCGCTCGTGAGATCGGCTATATGTTTGGTCAGTACAAGAGACTCAGCAACGAATTCTCAGGCGTTCTTACAGGTAAGGGTCTGACATACGGCGGTTCGCTCGCAAGAACACAGGCTACAGGCTACGGTCTTTGCTACTTCACAAACGAAATGCTCAAGGCTAACGGCAAGAGCTTCGACGGCAAGACAGTTGTTATCTCAGGTTCGGGCAACGTTGCTATCTACGCTACAGAAAAGGCTACACAGTACGGCGCTAAGGTAGTTGCTCTCTCTGACTCAAACGGCTACATCCACGATCCCGACGGCATCGAGCTTGATGTTGTAAAGCAGATCAAGGAAGTTGAAAGAAAGCGTATCAAGGAATACGTTAACAGAACATCACACAAGAATGTTACATATACAGAAGGCTGCTCAGGCATCTGGACAATCAAGTGCGATATTGCACTCCCCTGCGCTACACAGAACGAAATCAACGGCGAGTCGGCTCAGGCTCTCGTAAACAACGGTTGCTTCGCAGTTGCAGAAGGTGCTAATATGCCCTCTACTCCCGAAGCTATCGAGGTTTACCTTTCAAACGGTCTTCTTTACGGACCTGCTAAGGCTGCAAACGCAGGCGGTGTTGCTACATCAGGTCTTGAAATGAGCCAGAACTCAATGCGTTACAGCTGGACATTTGAAGAAGTTGATGCTAAACTCCACGATATAATGAAGGAAATCTTCAAGCAGTGCGACACAGCTGCTAAGGAATACGGCTTAGAGGGCAACTACATGGCAGGCGCTAACATAGCAGGCTTCTTAAAGGTAGCTGAGGCTATGAAGGCTCAGGGTTGTGTATAATAATCCGATTTCACTAAAACTACTCCCTTAAAGGAGGGCTTTATATGAAACACGGTACTTTATCTCAGGGCAAAAAGAGTACGGCTGACCCTAAAACCTCGCTTGTCAGAAATGACGGAAGCGTTAAGCGTACAGATAATCTTTCTGAAACGGGGTTGGAGTTTCACAAACCGTTTACTCATCAGAAGCCCGATAAGGATAACAAGTAAATAAATCGACCTCCGCATTATTAAACAATGCGGAGGTTTTTATCTGCGTTATTTAAAAAGACCGCCCTGCGTATTGCACACAGGGCGGTCTTGCTATTCAGAAATTTTCTGTAATGCTCTTTGCAAGCTGTTTTATTTCGGGAACGTCTGCCGCTTCCCAAAGTCTTATACTGCAATGAAGAATACCGTTCCTCTTATACAGCATTCCGAGTCGGTGGCAACGCTCGGTGTTGTCCACAACCTGAACTATCGGAGTAACATCGGGTGTATCGTCAAGAATATCCGCCTTGCTGTGCGTTACCGCCTCATACCACTGCGGCGTGGTATACTTCTCACACGGGAAGGCGCTCAGCAGCTTATCGTTCTTGTCTATAAGAAGTCCCATCGTACCGGGTGCTACAGGCTTGTTCATACTTTCCGAAATAACACGGAACATATGATAGTTCCAGAAATCCGCACAGTATGCGTTTTCTATGGCATTACTGCCGTCGGTTATCACCATAGCCTTTTTGCCGCTTGCTATAAGCTCCTTTGCCTTTTCAACGCTGTCTGCAAAAATCAACTCATCATCGGCTGTCTTTATGCCGTTTTCGGTAATTTCAACATCTGTCTGCGGATAAAGCCAGAATACATAGCTGTTGTGCAGTTCGCCTATAGCAAGAGTAAGGACGGCTTTCTGCGGTTTTGTGATACCGCTGAAGTCGGGAACGAATGTGCCTACTGAGGTAAGGCGTGCATCCGATGAGGTAAATTCAACACTGCCGTTTATATCAAGCTCATCGCTTATGAGCGAATACCGTACCGCTCCGCTCTTTATCTTACCTTTACCGTATGACGAAAGAAGAATCTCTACAGACGGTTTTTCTTCCGCACCGAAAACATACTTTTCCGTCTTTGCAAGCAGTACATTACTGTCGCAGAAGCCTCTCCAGTCCTCAGGCGTTATAAAGCCCTTCGATTGCATAAAGGCATTAAGCACGCCGACAAGCGAAACTCCCTGTCCGTTGAAATCCTGCAGGTCGAGAAGCTGGAAGCCGCTGAGTTCGGAAGAACGCAGAGCCGTTTCTATCTCGTCCTTATAGCACTGCGTACAATGTGCGCCGACCGCCTCGAAGAAATCTCTCCACTGCGTGTAAAGTCCCTTTTCTTCAAGCCTTTCTCTGAAAATATCGAGATAGCGAGGAACGAGCGGACCTGTGTACATTTTCATCTCGTCAAAGTTGGGGAAATAATCATACTGTCCGACCTCGTGTGATATTACCGGCTTGTGCGGAATATAACTGCCGTCTGCGGCGCTCAGCTTTACCGTCTTTACTCCTGTGCCGTACTGTATCTGTATCGTATCTCCGCCCTCGTTCTCCGAGCCGTTTTCGCCTCTGATTATCGCATCATAATCGTAAGCGGTATTCGGCTTGTCCGTTTGGATATGGCCGAGAGGTGCGTCACACATAGCATAAGAGCCTCTGAAAAGTCTGTCACGGGAAAGTCTTACTCCTGCGAAAAAGTCTTCCTGCGGAATTTCGGCAGGCCAGAACTGGAAGTTGTTTGAGCCGCTTGTGAAGAAGATCGAATGATTTTCACGGCGGAGAATGTCGATTATCTCTCCGAGCCTTTCACGGTTGCCCCAAAGTTCGTTTCCGAGCGACATCATAACAAATGAAGGGTGGTGGGAAAACTCTTTTATAATACGGATACCCTCATTTATAAGGTAGTCCTGCTCTTCCTCGTTATAACCGTCCTCGCCCTTTGCGGCAATCGTTCCCCAGAAAGGAAGCTCCGGCTCCATATATATGCCGAGTTCATCTGCGGCGGTAAATGCGGCATCGGGAGGACAGCAGGTGTGGAAACGGTAATGGTTTATACCATAGCTTTTTGCGATTTTAAGACGTTCTTTCCAATCGTTAACATCACAGGGAGCATAAGCGGTAAGCGGAAAAATCATTCCGTCGTGCTTTCCTCTGAGAAATGCCTCACTGCCGTTTACGAGCAGTTTCCTGTCATTATTCGAGAATGTGACAAAGCCGAACGAGGTACTGAATATATCTTCACCGCAACGTAACTCAAGACTGTAGATATTGCGTTCAAATTCATCCCACAGCTGAGCGTTTTCAAGCCTGAACTCAGCTTCAAATGTATCTCCGTCAGCGATTATACTTGCCTTAAGCACACGGATTCCGTCGGGAGCGGTAACAGTCGCAGTAACAATGGCATTGTCCGCACCGCTAGCCGAGCCTCTTACCGATAAACTTCCGTCAGCAGACGCAATCACTCTTACATCGGAAATATAGTTCTTGGGATAGATTTCGATATTCATCTTTCCTACTATACCCAGCCAGTTTGTCTGGGTATCCGGACTTGTCATATGACCTCCGCCCGTCTTATAACCGACATTTGCCACACGGATAACTATTTCGTGCGTGCCTGCGGTCATATATGAAGAAATATCATAGCGGTGCGAGCTGCAAAGGCTGTCGCAGGTACCTACCTCCGTACCGTCAATATACAGCGTGCTTACTCTTGTGCGTTCAAGCGTGAGTATCGACACCAAGCCCGTCATATCGCTTTCAAGGGTAAGCGAGCGTCTGAACCACGCATATCCCGTGAATGTGTATTTATCGGTAAGGTATCCTTCGTCCCTGTTCTTGTTCTCAGCCACCTTTGCGGCATCTGACAGCGTATCGGGAAGAATTATGCTGTCGTTATTATTTTCCGGAAGCGAGGTACGGTTATTTTCGCTTATGAAAAGCTCCCACTTTCCGCTTATATCTATCGTATTTATCATAGCTGTTTTCCTTTCGTGTGAACGTTTACATTCTTTGACTATGATACTATAAAGAAGCAACACTGTCAATAGACGATCGGGAAGAAAATATTAAAAATAATCCGCAGAATTTAAATTCAGTTAACAAACGTCGAATATAATACAGGTACAGGGTGAGGAAAAGCCCTATAAATGTTGCTATCTTCGTTTTCATATATTTCCCCAAAGCATTGATGCCCGGCTGTAAAAGGTCGGGCATCAATGTTTTTTATTGATTTTTTTCGTCGGAATAGTCCTTCCACATTTCAGTTACGTTTCCTTCGCCGTTATGCTTCGCATAAATATCTCCCATAAGCATAGCGTATGTATAATCGCCGCACTGCCACACCTCACGGTAGCGTTCACGCACCTCCATAACAATACCTTTTCCAAGAGCCTCCGCAATATAGATATTATTCTCGTCAAAGCCTGCGATTATCGCAATGTGACCGTCACAGCCGATAAGATCGCCCACCTGCAATATTCCGCTTCGCATTACCTCCTCGTCAAGCCATAGACGCTCGCCGAAATCGGAATATTCATCGTCATAGCCGGGAGTATCCCCTGCGCCCACATCACCCAGCGGAACACCGCCGTTATACAGGCACCACGAAACAAATCCGGAACAGGTCATGCCGTTTGCATATTTTGCACCGGGAATAAGTCCGAATGCGTCCTCCCAGTTTGTGAGCGGTTCGCCCCACGTTGCAGGACCGAATAATATGCCTTTCTTATCAAGAATGTCAAACTTACTGTGGGTAAGATAAAGTCCCTTGTGATAGAATCTGCCCTCGCCGTCACAGTACGGTCTTTCGGGCTGTGGATCAAGCCTGCCGTTTTCATAGAAATACGGTATCTTATAATTGAATTCAAGCGGAATAAACCTTGCCGCCGCAACTACGCCTGCTCTTGTTCCGTAGCCTGCTGTATTTACACGGCTTTCAAGCACAGCGTCAATCATACTGCCCTCCGCCTCACTGTATTGACCGGGCTGAAGAAGCGGCTTTGTTGCTGTGATTTTCGGCGCTCTGAGTAAATCCGTGACCGTTATTTCTATACTGTCTGAAATGCTGTCAGATACGCTTGCTGTTATTGTCGCCGTACCCGCTTTCAGTGCGGTGATTACACCGTCCTTGACGCTGACCGTTTTCGGTGCGGAGCTGTTCCACTTTACTGACTTTTCGCTGTCTGCGGGATTACCGATAACGTCAAGAGCGGTTGTAAGCGTGCCTGTCATTCCAACATTCATATATGTATCGGTTTTGTCTATTGTGATTTTGGTTACCGCATCAACGTTTACTGTAAACTCATCACTCTGCACGGCTTTTCCGCTGTCGTTGGTCACGGTTATAATGTAGCTTCCTTTTGGCAGAGCTAATACTGCTTTTCCGCCTTCAAGCCTTTTCCTGTCACTATCGCCGTTATATGAATAATACAACCCGTCCGTTGTACCGTCCTCGTTTCTGCATTCTATTGCTACATTGCGTGTGAAGTCTGCATTAAGTTCTTCCGCTACCGATACGGATACGATTCTCGGTACAGGCTTTATTTCTGTTGGTGTCAAAGACGGCTGTACTTCGGTAGAAGGCCTGTAAGGCGTGTTTTGATTCCTTTGTGTCATGGCATAACCGCAGAAAAGCATTATCCCCGTACAAAAGGCTATCACGACCGAAAGAAAAACTATGCAGAAATCCCGCAGCCGTCCTTGTTTTCGCTTTTTATGCCCGTTTACAGCCATTAAGGCGTTTTTTTCACAGACAGAAACAGAAATATTTTTTTGAGCGTTGTTATTGACCGTTTTAGCTGATGCTGATGCTGATGAAGATAAAGATGTCATGGCATTTACCTTTTATTGTTGATTTTATGATTTTTCGGATTTTTAATATAAATAACTGTTTATTTGAGTATAGCATTTAAATTTTGAAAAATCAATTAAAAAAAGGTTACAATTTGGTTACAATTTGGTTACAATTTTTGCATATATTGTCGAAAAAACAGTATTGCTTATTTTTTCGAAAAAAATTTTTCAAAACCTCTTGGCTTGGAGTTAACTCCATGTGATACAATACGGTTGTATCAGGAAAGCAACGTGCCGTCCGTCTTATAGCGACAGGCACATACTAAAAAGGAGAATAACAATGTATCTTGAAAAAATCAATTCGCCGTCGGTTATAAAGAATCAGGGCGGCATTATCAATCAGTCTGTCATTATTTGCAGACGGTGATCGCAGCCGCAGGTAACACGAAACGCTCATAAAAAACCACCAAAAACGTCCTTCATTTTTTTGTTAGATTGATGAATTTTCACTAATCTATTTACAATCATTCCAAACTGTGTTAAAATTGGTGTATGAAGCCTTAGCAGCTGACAGGAAGGGACGCGTCGCCGCTGTTGAGGTCATGCTCGGCACGGACGCAGTAAAGAACCTCATTCGCTCCAACAAGATTCCGCAGATGGAAACCGTTATGCAGGGCACCACTCGGTTCGGAATGCAGACCCTCATCGAGAGCCTTGCAAAGTTCTACAAGACGGGGCAGATTTCCTACGAAACTGTGCTTGAATACAGCAACAACCGCACTGAAACGGAGAAGAAGTTCCTTTCGGGCGTCTGAAGCATTTTTTGTATTTACAAACGGCGGCACATACTTGTCGCCGACTTATTTATATGTCGTCAGGAGCATGACTAATGTCACTGTAAAGCACTTCTCCGATACATTCGCGAGTTGTTTGCTTTGAAAAGACAAAGCAAAATAAACGTATGGCAACACCGCACAATCTTTGTGCGGTATTGCCATAGCAAAAAATATACCTAAAAGGAGATATTTCCATGATAAAGGGTTTCAAAAACATGAAAATGGCAACCATAATTACCCTCAGCGTTGCTGTTATCTCGCTTCTGTGCCTGTCGTGCCTGTACCTTGTAATGACTTCTTCAGTTACACAGACATCGAAGCAGAGCTCTATTGATAATATGTACACCGCTCTTGACGGTCAGGCAAACATGATAGAGTTGTTCGTACAGGAATCAGAACGGTCGCTGAGGCAGTATGCAACGGCGGACGAACTTAAAGAACTGCTGCTTGCACCCGACAACGCAGCTAAACAGCAGGCGGCGCAGGCATACACCGAGCGCTTCTTCGCACAACTCGAATCATGGGAAGGAGTTTACCTCAGCAAGTGGGACACAACAGTGCTTGCCCACTCCTCCCCTTCCGCAGTGGGCATGGTTACGCGCAAGGGCGACGCGCTCGCACCCTATCAGGCGACGATGACTTCCGCACCGAACGGCTTCTACAACGGCGGCGCATTCGTCTCTCCCGCTTCCGGCCAACTCATATTCAATCTGCGTATGTCCATAACTGATGACGCAGGCAAGCCCATAGGACTTGTCGGCGGCGGCCCATTCCTTGCGGGACTTAACGATCTGCTCTCGAAGATGACCATTTCCGGCATGGAGCAGGAAAAGTACGCGATACTTGACACTGCAAACCTTATCTACACCTACAACACCGACAATTCGCTGATAATGGCTACCGTTGAGGACGAAGCCATGCTTTCAATTATCAATCGCGTAAGCAGCGGCGAAAGCAAGGGAGCTGTTTACGGCGCCGAAGATATCATCGCATTCAAGTCACTGCCCGAATACAACCTGATACTTACCATGCAGGATTCCTCCACAGAGATACTGGCGGCAAGCAACAGCATTGCCCGTACGAACATACTGCTTACCGTGCTGACGCTGGTGATAGTAGTGCTTGCGGTATTTGCGACAGCACATTTCATCACAAAGCCGCTGCGCAAGGTGAAGGAGGCTGTAAATGAACTCGGCGAGCTGTCTCTTGTGAGCAGCAAGAACATTGAACGCTTCGTCGGCAGGAAAAACGAGGTAGGCAACATCGCCACTTCTGTACACATTCTCGCAGAAACGCTTCGCGGCGTTGTATCAATGCTCAGGGGCTGCACCGAGTCGCTCAGCAACGGTGCGGAAGTCATGAACGAAACGGTCACTTCCCTTGTTTCCTGTGCGGAGGATAACTCACGCTCTACCAAGGAACTTTCCGACAGCATTAACGAGACATCGCAGACCATTCAGAAGGTCAACGCAGACATCTCCTCAATACACGACATCATGCAAGAAAGCAAAAAATCCAACGCAGAAAGGATTTCGGTTGCCGATGACATGATAAAGAATGCGCAGAGTCTGGCCGGCTCCATTAAAGACAAGGCCGAGCTTACTCAGGGTGACATCTCAGCCGCCATTGATAACCTTAATAAGCTTAACAGTATCAACGAAAAGGTAAAGCGCATACAGGATATCTCGTCGCAGACGAACATTCTCGCCATAAATGCTTCAATCGAAGCGGCGAGAGCAGGCGCAGCCGGTGCAGGATTCTCCGTTGTAGCAGATGAAATCAAAAAGCTTTCAGAGGACTCAGCAGACGCTGCCAAGGAGATTTTCGATGTGTGCGGTTGCATGAACGACATCATCGCAGGCATAGAGCACTGTTTCAAGGACATCACAGACTTTATCAGAACGGACATTGCCGACAGTTTCGGCGACATGAACAAGCTCGTTGGCAGCCTCAAGGATTCTATGGACTCCACCAACGGCGAGATGGAAAACATCTTCAGTCTGCTTGAAAACATCAGTGCCGAAGCAATGCACTTTGACAGCATTATTCTCAATAATGAGAACAACATACGCAGCATTGGCGAAAAGGCCGGCGTAACAAATTCGATTGCGCAGAAGCTCAATGCCCTCACCCGCTCAAACGCACAGACTGCTGCGCAGATAAACGATGTCGTGGAAAAGTTCAACTGACACACTTAAAAAATTTCGCTAACCTATTGAAAAATCGACAGGATATTGTATAAGGCAATACCGCACAATCTTTGTGTGGTATTGCCTAACTGTTTATTTGAGTATAGCATTTAAATTTTGAAAAATAAACCAAAAAGGTTGCAATTTGGTTACAATTTTTGCATATATTGTCGAAAAAACAGTATTGCTTATTTTTCCGAAAAAATTTTTCAAAACCTCTTGACTTGGAGTTAACTCCATATGATACAATACGGTTGTAACAGGAAAGCAACGTGCCGTCCGTCTTATAGCGGCAGACACATACTAAAAAGGAGAATAACAATGTATCTTGAAAAAATCAATTCACCGTCGGATATAAAGAAGCTGAGCGTTGACGAAATGAAAAAGCTGACGCAGGAAATGCGTGACGCACTTATATTCAAGCTCAGCCGTCACGGAGGACACTGCGGTCCCAATCTCGGTTTTGCGGAGGCAACGGTCGCTCTGCACTATGTATTCGATTCACCTGTAGACAAAATAGTATTCGATGTATCCCACCAGACATACTGCCACAAGATGCTCACAGGCAGAAAGGACGGTTTCCTTTACGAAGAACATTTTGACGATATTTCGGGCTACTCGAATCCCGCCGAAAGCGAACACGACTTTTTCGTCATCGGTCACACCTCAACTTCTGTAAGCCTTGCACTCGGTCTTGCAAAGGCAAGGGATTTAAAGCACGAAAGCGGAAACGTTATTGCGGTAATAGGCGACGGTTCGCTCAGCGGCGGCGAAGCTCTTGAGGCTATCGACTACGCCGGCGAATTTGACGGAAATCTTATCATTATTATAAACGATAACGATATGTCTATCGCTGAAAACCACGGCGGTATGTACAAAAATCTCAAGGCTCTGCGTGAGGGCAACGGAAAAGCCGATACAAACCTGTTCACAGCTATGGGGCTTGACTATGTGTTCGTAAAGGACGGCAATGATATTGAAAGTCTTATCGCCGCTTTCAGTAAGGTAAAGGACAGCAAGCGTCCTGTCGCAGTGCATATAGTTACCGAAAAGGGAAAGGGTCTGTCTTTTGCGGAAGAAAACAAGGAGGACTGGCACTGGCATATGCCGTTTGACGTTGAAACGGGCAAGGCAAAGTACAATTATGACGGCGAGGATTACGGCGACCTTACAGCTAAGATGCTTCTTGAAAAAATGAAGAAGGACGAAAGCGTGTGCGTTCTGACCTCCGGTACTCCCGCAGTAGGCGGCTTCTGGAAAGGCAGAAGAGATGAGGCAGGCAGACAGTTTATAGATGTAGGAATTGCGGAGGAAAATGCGGCGGCTATGGCGTCCGGAATCGCAGCAGGCGGCGGAAAACCTTTGTACACCGTATACAGCACATTTATACAGCGTACCTATGACCAGATCTCGCAGGATATATGCATAAACAACAGCCCCGTTGCGATAAGCGTATTCGCAGGCTCTGTCTACGGTATGAGCGATGTTACCCATCTCGGACTCTATGACATTCCTATGCTCTCCAACATTCCGAATCTTGTTTATCTTGCTCCCGCAACAAAGGAAGAATATCTTTCTATGCTTGACTGGGCAATCGAACAAAGCAAGTATCCCGTTGCGGTGCGTGTACCGGGCGGTGCGGTGATTTCGGACGGCAAGGAAGTAAAAAGCGACTGGTCGGATATAAACAAGTACGAGATTACAAAAAGCGGCTCAAGAATAGCAGTGATAGCACTCGGCACCTTCTATCAGCTCGGTGAGAAAGCGGCAAAGCTAATCGAAGAAAAGACAGGCACCGCTCCCACTCTTATAAGTCCCCACTATATCACGGGCATTGACAAGGATATGCTTGAAGACCTCAAGAAAAACCACGATGTTGTGATAACTCTTGAGGACGGAATTCTTGAGGGCGGTTTTGGTGAAAAGATAGCACGTTTCTACGGCAGCAGCGATGTTAAAACACTGTGCTTCGGCCTTGAAAAGAAGTTCTACGACAGATATGATGTAAACGAGCTTATGCATAAGGCGCATCTGACTCCCGAACAGATAGCAGAAGACACGATTGCTCTTTTGAAATAATATTTATATATGATTACAGCCCGTAACGGTCTTACCGCTGCGGGCTGTTATTTTTTATGAATACTTCTTATAAAGCAATTCCGTCAGCTTTATAATATCCGAACGTGTATTGAACACCGACGGTGCAAGCCGTACCGTACCCGTTTCAAGCGTACCCTGCTTTTTGTGGGCAAGGAAGTTGCAGTGAAGCCCCCCACGCAGATAAAATCCGTTTTTCGACAACATATCGGCTGTGACCGAGCTGTTTTCATCTCCCGCCGTAAAAGATACCACAGGGAGAGATTTTACGTTTTCCGGGCGGTAGACCCTGATTTTCCCGATATTTTCAACACGCTTTATAAATAAATCGCACAGCGACATTTCGTGAGCGTAAATCCTGTCGATGCCTTTTGAATTTACAAATTCCACTCCCCTGCCGAGTGCGATAGCACCGGGAGTATTTATCGTTCCGCTTTCAAAGCTGTCGGGCAAAAAGTCGGGCTGATCGATTTCTCCGCTTGCACTGCCCGTTCCGCCCTCTATAAGCGTGCTGAGCGGATATTTTCCGTCAGTCACAAGCACTCCCGTACCCATAGGTCCGTAGAGTCCCTTATGACCCGGTGCGCATATAATATTGATACCGTCTGCCAGATTAAGCGGTATAACGCCTGCCGCCTGAGCGCAATCGGCTATAAGACATATATTGTGCTTCCTGCAAAGCTCCGCAATTCTTGCAAGCGGTGTCACTCTGCCGTTTACGTTACACCCTGCGGTCATAATGACCACAGCAGTGTCACGGCGGATCTGCTTTTCCACAGCCGACAGCAGTTCATCATCACTGACGCCGCTGTCGGCTATGCTGTAATTTATCAGTTTTTGTTTATACAGTGCGTGAAGCGGCCTTATTACCGAATTGTGTTCAAGGTCGGACGTTATCACATGGCAATGCCCCTTTGCGTTGCAAACGCCCTTGAGCGCAAAATTTATGGCGTGGGTACAGTTTAGCGTGAAAACCGTATTTTCGGTTTCACCGCCGAAAAATTCCGCACATTTCTCCCTTGCGTAAAACACCTGCCGTGAGGTTTCAAGCGAAAGCCTGTGCCCCGACCTTCCGGGATTTGCCCCGTAGTCGTACAGTGCCTTTTCCGCCGAATGAAGCACCGAAACGGGCTTTGGATAGGTGGTGGCGGCATTGTCAAGATATATCATCCGGCATCACCGCCGTTTCTGATCTCCATACAGTTAAGACCGCCCAGCGACAGCAGGCGGCAGGTCTTGTCGGGATCGTGTTCCGTGTAAATTCCGAACCTGCAGCCCTTTGAAGTGGTGATTTTTCCCGTTGTAGATGATATTTTATAGCCACTGAGGATTTTTCTTGCTTTTTCGGCGGCTGTAGCCGAGCGTAAAACAATAAAATACATAATCAGTACCTCGTTTCCGTATATTCACTGCTTCAATATATGCCGCAGAAAGCGAAAGAGTGATGATAAGCAAAGCGGCAAAAAAGCGGAAAAGCAAAATTATTTTCCGCTTTTTCGGCTTTATAAAACAAAATACGACCGTTTCGGCGTACTTATTATTCTTGACAATATCGTTTTTATGTTGTAAAATATATGTTGAATGCGGCAGTAACCGCTTTCCGCTTTTTTCACGGTGACAGCGTGACAGGTTTTCCATGCAGGCTCGGCAAATGATTTTAAGCGGAATGAATAACGGATTTATTTTAAGTAAATTATAAAAACAAAAGAATAACGGAAAAGCGGCTTTAAGAAATTATATATTTTCCTTTTACTTCAGCATAAAATTTCGATAGCACGAATACGGTACTTACAAGGTAAACGTTCAGTTACGGTAAGAGCAGCACGTTTATTGTACTCAGGACGACATATTGACAATGCCGCTTACGGCAGGAATGGCTGTATCACCGATACAGGCTTAGCTTCGCTTTGGCTTTTGCAGGGAAAGGTGTGTCTTTTTGCAGGAGCGTACAAGCGGTTTTAGCTTTTTGCCGTAAAAGCTGTGGACGAAATTATATACCGCCGCTTTTCCGTACAGAACCGCCGACAAGGGCTGTATGTCATACATAAAGATAAAAAGACAACACCTGTCGGCTATTCGGAAGGATGGTATATTGAATGGGAATTATTGACTCAAAAAACTTACTGACGGCGACTGAAAACATAAAGCCGAAGGCTACAAAGCCTTACTCAAAAAGAAGAAAGAATCCTTTTGCGAAGCAGTTCAAGCTGACCGACAGGAATGCCCCTAAGGACGCTCCCGCAAGCGAATCGCTTACAGGGATCTTAAATGCAAAGCCTGCAAATAAAACAGTTCTGACCGACAACAGACAGCAGGGCAAAAAGCCGGTGCTTACCGACAACAGAAGTCAGAACAAAAAGCCGGTGCTGACCGACAATAAGAGCAGCGAAAAGAAAAGCATATCAGCAGACGGCAGAAATGACAAAAAGCCTGTTCTTACAGACAACAAGCCGCATCATAACAATAACAAGCAGGAACCGAGAAAGCAGGAGTACCCTTCTTTCTTTGCGGAGGACGAAAAGAAAAGCGGCAGAAAGACGCCCGTAAGGATTATGTCGCTCGGCGGCGTAAACGAGATAGGCAAGAACATCTACGTCTACGAGTGCTGTAACGATATATTCATCATAGATTGCGGACTTGCCTTCCCTGATGATGATATGCTCGGTGTTGACCTTGTTATCCCCGACTTCACCTATCTTGAAAAGAACAGAGAGAAGATAAGGGGCATTGTGCTGACGCACGGTCACGAGGATCATATAGGCGCACTCCCCTACTTCCTTAAGAAGATAAACGTACCCGTATACGGCACAAGGCTGACGCTCGGACTTGTCGAGGGAAAGCTCCGTGAACACGGCATACTGTCGCAGTGTTCGCTGAACGTGGTCGTACCCCGTCAGAATGTCAGAATGGGCTGTATGAGCGTTGAATTTATCAGAGTGAACCACTCTATCCCCGATGCCTGTGCAATGGCAGTGCATACGCCTGCAGGCGTGATAGTGCATACCGGCGACTTCAAGGTTGACTATACACCTATCGAGGGCGGTATAATAGACCTTGCAAGATTCGGTGAGCTTGGAAACAAGGGTGTTCTCGCATTGCTTTCGGAAAGCACGAACGCAGAGCGTCCGGGCTATACGGCTACAGAAAGAAAGGTCGGAGAGAGCTTCAAGAGCCTTTTTGCAGGAGCAGAGGGCAAGAGAATAATTGTCGCTACATTCTCCTCAAATATTCACAGAATACAGCAAATTATAAACAATGCGGAAAGCTGGGGCAGAAAGGTCGCCGTTTCGGGCAGAAGTATGCTCAATGTGCTTACTACCGCAATTGAACTCAATTATATAAAAGTACCTCAGGGTATGCTTGTCGATATAGAAGATGTCAACAAATACCCTCCTGAAAAAATGGTAATTATCACAACGGGAAGCCAGGGCGAACCGCTTTCCGCACTTTCGAGAATGTCATCGGGAGATCACAGACAGGTATCTATAACACCGAGCGATCTTATAATCATATCCGCAACGCCGATACCGGGCAACGAGAAGTTTGTCGGAAAGCTCGTAAACGAGCTTATGAAGCAGGGTGCAGAGGTAGTATACGAGGCTATGTACGAGGTACACGTTTCGGGTCACGCCTGCCAGGACGAGCTTAAAATGATGCTTGCACTGACAAAGCCGAAATTCTTTATACCGATACACGGCGAATACAAGCATATGAAAAAGCATGAGGGTCTTGCAATAAAGATGGGCATACCCGAGGAAAACATATTCCTTCTGAATATCGGTCAGGTGGTTGAAACCGACAGTGTTGAAATGAAGGTAGTAGGTCAGGTGCCTGCAGGAAAGGTGCTTGTCGACGGTCTCGGAGTGGGAGATGTCGGCTCGGTCGTACTGCGTGACAGAAAGCATCTGTCCGAGGACGGTCTTATTGTTGTTGTAACCACTATCAACCGTGAAACAGGTATGGTAGCGGCAGGCCCCGATATAGTATCAAGAGGATTTGTATATGTAAGGGAATCCGAGGAGCTTATGGATGACGCTAAACAGCTTGTCAAGAAAACGCTCCAGACCTGCGCAGACAGAAACATCAGAGAATGGGGCAATATAAAGTCTAACGTAAGGGATGAGCTTGGCAACTTCATATTCCAGAGAACCAAGAGAAGTCCTATGATACTGCCTATCATAATGGAAGTGTAAAATAACGGAATACAAAGGAGGCGCAAAAGGTGAAGAATTTTTATCGTGACGGCGGACTTGTAATATCGGTTTCCGCACTGGTTGTCGCACTGGTAATAATCCAGGGATATATTTACACGAAGGACATCAATGTATTCTGGGTGTCTGCGCCTTTTGTCGTGCTTATAGGCGGTTTTGCGATAGGAAAACTGATACAGGTCACAAGAAAAACATTCCAGTATTATGCACGAATAGACGATGAGCTTGAATCAAAAATGCATATGTCCGTGCATAGCTTTCCTATGTCCGCCGTTATAATCGACAGTGCCGGAAGAATAGTCTGGACAAACGGAAAATTCACAGAAGAATTTCCCGAATGTTGCGAATACGGTATGGAGCTGTCGAATATAACCGATATTCCGCCTGCCGATTTCTTCACCGATGACGGAATAACCGTCAGATACAAGGACAAGGTATATAAGGTTTTTGCAAGAATACCCGATGAGGACGAAGCAAAGGAGCTGACGCTGTTATTCTTCAAGAACATAACCGACATAACCGCTCTTGAAACAGAGAAAAAGCTGTCACAGCCCGTTGTCATACTGTTTATGGTAGACGGCTACGAGGAGCTTATAAGCGGTTGCCTTGAAAGTGAAAAGGCGCACGTTTCGGTACAGATAGACAAGCTACTTGAAGACTTCGCGGGACAGACGACAGGCGTACTCAGAAAGAATGCGTCCGACAGATTTATAGCCGTAATAGAAGAAAGACACCTGCAGGAAATCCTGCGTAACAAGGTCGAAATTCTCGATAAAGCAAGAGAAATTTTCGTGAATGACCGCCTTAACGTAACAATGTCGATAGGTATCGGCAGAACAGGTAAAACGCTGAAAGAAAGCGAACAGTTCGCTCGTCAGGCGCTTGAAATGGCACTCGGACGAGGCGGCGATCAGGCGGCTGTAAAGACAGACAACGGCTTTGAGTTCTACGGCGGCGTTTCAAAGGGCGTTGAGCGTCACACAAAGGTCAAGACACGAATCATCGCAAATTCACTGCTTGAGCTTGTTGACAATGCAGACAAGATATTCATAATGGGTCATAAGTACAGCGACCTTGACAGCGTAGGCTCATCTGTAGGCCTTACCTGTGCCATAAGGAATCTCGGCAAGAGCGCCTGGGCGGTATGCGACTACAGCACCTCGCTTGCAAAAGTCCTGATAGACAGATTCCCCCACGTTGACGGTGAAGAACCGCTGTTCACAGAGCCTGCGGACGCTATGGAGGAGTTGACGGACAATTCGTTGCTGATTATCTGCGATACGCATAATCCGCTGATAATAGAAAGCAAGGAGCTTTACGAAAAAGCAAAGAAGGTAGTTGTCATCGACCACCACAGGAAGATGGTAAACTACATAGACAATGCGGTCATATTCCACCACGAGCCGTATGCTTCATCCGCATCAGAAATGGTGACGGAGCTTATACAGTATTTCGGCGAGGCAGGAAAGCTCAGAGCGGTGCAGGCGGAGTGTCTGCTTGCAGGCATTATGCTTGATACGAAGAATTTCGTTATGAAAACGGGCGTAAGAACATTTGAAGCGGCGGCTGTACTGCGTAAGATGGGTGCGGATACGATAACCGTAAAGAAGATGTTCTCAAGCTCTATAGACAGCTACAAGAGAAAAACACAGATAGTCGCAGAGGCGGAAATTTACCGCAAGTGTGCGATAGCGCCGTGTGACTTCTATGCGGACGATCTGAGGATAGTTGCTCCTCAGGCGGCAGACGAACTGCTGACTATCAAGAATGTTGACGCATCGTTTGTATTGTTTAAAACGATGAGCAACGAAATATCAATAAGCGCAAGAAGTATGGGCAACTTAAACGTCCAGCTTATAATGGAGGCTCTTGGCGGCGGCGGTCATCAGACTATGGCAGGTGCTCAGCTAAAGGACGTTACGGTAAATGAAGCGCTTGATACTCTCAAGAAGTCGATCGACGACTACTATTTAAGTCTTATAAAGGTAAACTCAAACGATAATAAGACTGCACAGCGCAGTTAAAGAAAGGACGATATAAAATGAAGGTAATTTTCACACAGGATGTTGCAGGCTCAGGCAAGAAGGGCGAGGTAAAGGAAGTTAAGGACGCTTATGCGAGAAACTGCCTTATAAAGAAGGGTCTTGCGGTCGAGGCTACAAACGAGAACCTTAACCACCTTGAAGGACAGAAGGCGTCCGCACAGCACAAGCTGGATGTTGAAGCCGCCAACGCAAAGAAGATAAAGGATACTATCGACGGAAAGGTGCTTACATTCAAGGCAAAAGCAGGTCAGGGCGGAAAGCTGTTCGGCTCTGTTACCGGCAAGGATATAAGCGCACTTATAAAGCGTGATTTCGGCTTTGATGTTGATAAGAGAAAAATCGTTACAAAAAGCGATATAAAATCATTCGGTACATTCACTGCAGAGGCAAGACTGTTCACAGGCATCGTTGCACAGTTCAGTGTAAAGGTTGAGGAAGAATAATGGCTGAGATGGAGCTTGCGGGGGTAAATCTTCCGTACAGCCTTGATGCAGAGCAGTCCGTACTGGGTGCTATACTGCTTGACGGAAACGCAAATATGCCGAAAGCGTCGGCAAAGCTGCACCCGGAGCATTTCTATGTAAAAGTCCACACAGATATATACACTGTTATGATGCAGATGTTTGCGGCAAGTGACAATATCGATGTTGTTACCGTGCTTGAAAACTGCATGAAAAACAATGTTTTCGAGTCGCAGGAGGAAGGCAGAAACTATCTTGTAAAGCTGATGGAAACTGTCCCCAGCATCTCAAGCATTGACAGATATATAGAAATAGTCGAGGATAAGTACACAAGACGGCTTCTTATAAGCATAGCAGGCGATATTCTTGAAAATGCAAACGAAGGACAGACGGATACTGCCGCTCTGCTTGAGCTTGCCGAAAAAAGAATATACGATATAAGAAACGAGAACCAGGTAAAAGGTCTTACAAGGCTGAACGCTGTCATTGTCGGCATTCTCAACGAGCTTTCCGAGCTTTGTGCAAACCCCGACAAGCAAGGTATACAGGGACTGAAATCCGGATTTCCGTCGCTTGACAAGTACATACACGGATTGAACAAGTCGGATCTTTTGATAGTTGCGGCACGTCCCGGTATGGGTAAAACGTCATTCGCTATGAATATGGCGACAAATGTCGCAAAATATCATCCCGAAAAATCAATATGCGTATTCAACCTCGAAATGTCGAAGGAACAGCTTGTAAAGCGTATGCTGTCCTCTGAGGGAAGAATTTCAAGCGAGCTTATGTCAACGGGCAGATTTGACCCTGCACAGTGGAGAAATCTTGCCGATGCCGCATTCGTGCTGTCAAATATGAATATCTACATAGACGACAGCTCAGCGATAACGGTCAATGAAATGAAGGCAAAGCTGCGCCGTGTCGATAATCTCGGGCTGATAGTAATAGACTATCTTCAGCTTATTTCTTCGGGCAGAAGGGATCTTAACCGTGTAAACGAAATTTCGGAAATGACACGAAACCTCAAGATAATGGCAAAGGAGCTTAATGTTCCGATAATCGTACTGTCACAGCTTGCACGTTCCGCCGAGAAAAAGGATGATAAACGTCCTATGCTGTCAGACCTGCGTGATTCGGGTTCTATCGAGCAGGACGCAGATATAGTTCTGTTCCTGTACCGTGACAGCTATTATAACAAAGAGGCAGAGGATCAGAGAGCCTGCAAGTGTATCGTTGCGAAAAACCGTCACGGTGAAACCAACGATGTAAACATGATATGGGACGGTCAGTACACGAGATTTACAGATGTGGAGTATGTCCATGCCGAGCAGTAATTTAAAAAATTCCGTTAAAAATACTATAGAACGGTATTCGATGATAAATAAGGGCGATACTGTAATTGCGGCGGTAAGCGGCGGCGCAGACAGCGTCGCCTTGCTGTATGTCTTATATTCGCTGAAAGATGAGCTCGGCTTTTCGCTTGCCGCCTGCCATGTAAATCATAATCTGCGTGGAGAGGAAAGCGACAGCGATGAGCGGTTTGTCCGCAGGATGTGCAGATTTCTTGACATTCCGCTGTACACCGCAAGCATAAAGGTAAATGATTTACGGCAAAAGCACGACAGCCTTGAGGAATGTGCAAGGCGATTAAGATATGAATTCTTCGACAGCATAAGCAAGGGCAGACTGATAGCGACCGCCCACACAGCATCGGACAACTGCGAAACCATTCTCATAAATATGGTCAGAGGCACTGCACTCTCAGGCATATGCGGAATTCCCGCAAAGCGTGACAATATAATCCGTCCGCTGTTATACAACACCCGTGAGGATATAGAGCTTTATTGCAGTGAAAACTGTCTTGATTATGTCACAGACAGCACCAATCTGTCCGATGATTACACAAGAAACAGGATAAGGCATAAGGTTGTGCCTTTGCTGAAGGAGATAAACCCCTCGCTTTTCGGTGCGATAAGCAGACTGTCGCAGTCTGTGTCGGACGATGACAGGTATCTTGACAAAATCGCATCGGAGCTTATGGAAAAGGCTCGCACCGCCGATGATAAATATGATGTCGGTATACTGCGCACCGCCGATGATTGTATACTTCGCCGTATCGTTACGATGATTTTCAAGGATAACGATATACCGCCGAATATGAAAGCGGTTGAAAGCTGCGTAGGAATTATAAGAGCCGGACAGGGAAAGATAAACCCGTGCCAGTTCAGATTTGTTCAGATAAGAAAGAAAAAGCTGTTTGTTGTGACAGACCGTGAGAAATTCAGACGAAATTAATGTGATAAACAGCTTAAAAATGATTATCGCCGTTGCTTTTTCGGCATAATCGTGCTATAATGGCTGTATTGCCGTTTTGTTTTCATCGCTTAACATTTATTTAACATAAGCGATGTATTATTTAATACAACGTGATTACGGAGAGAATTAGTAGTGAAAAACATACATGATGACATTGAAAGAGTGCTTTTTACGAGCGAGGAACTTGAAAAAAGAGCTGAGGAAATAGGCAGACAGATAACACAGGACTATAAGGGCGAAGAAGTAACCGTGATAGGCATACTGAAAGGCTCGTTTATGTTCCTGTCGGATGTGCTGAAGAATGTCGACCTTTATACAAAGCTGGATTTCGTAACGGTTCAGTCTTACGGAAACGGCACCACATCCGGAGAGCTAAGACTGACTAAGGATATTTCGGCAGATATAAAGGGCAAACACGTTATTCTTGTCGAGGACATTCTCGACAGCGGAAAAACGCTGAAATTCGTAAAGGATCTTTTCCTTGAAAGAGAGCCTGCGTCGATAAAGGTATGCACTCTGCTCAACAAGAAGGTCAGAAAATCAGAAGTAATCAAGGCTGATTATATCGGCTTTGACGTTGACAATGTGTTCGTAGTAGGATACGGACTTGACTATGCCCAGCTTTACAGGAATCTTCCTTACATAGGTGAGCTTAAGGTCGAGGCACGTTGACAGCAACGTCGAGGCTGTAAAAATATAACCGTAGAGGCGGTCGGATGCTATGCAGATACGACCGACAGAAAGGGAAACTGATGAATCAGAACAACAAATTCAAAGGCGTTTTCATTTACCTTGCAGTTATCGTTCTGCTTGTTATCGGTATGGTAACAATGCTTCAGATGAGTGCAACTCCCGGAGAGCATACAACATACTCAAAGGTGATAAGCGAATTTGACAACTACAACGTATCGGGCTACACGCTTGATCTCGGTTCGGGTGAATTACAATACACCCTGAAAAGCGACAACACAAAGAAGTATAAGTATTCCGTACCGAACGTAAGTCTGTTCTTACAGGATACGCAGGGCTACAGAAAGGCATACAACGAAAAGAATCCCGACAGTCAGCTTGTCGAGGACTTCTACCCTGTTTCAGACAACTCGTTCCTGCTGAGCTTCCTGCCTTATCTGCTGATGGTTGCACTGATGATAGGATTTACATTCGTCATAATGCGTCAGGCAGGCGGCGGCGGAAAGATGTCGCAGTTCTCAAAGGCAAATGCAAGGACACAGCCTTCAAACGGCCCTAAAATAACCTTTGCCGATGTTGCTGGTGCCGAAGAAGAAAAGGAAGAAATGAGCGAAATCGTTGATTTCATGAAAAATCCCAGAAAGTATCAGGAGCTTGGTGCAAAGATACCGCGCGGTGTTCTGCTTTTAGGCCCTCCCGGTACAGGTAAGACCTTACTTGCAAAAGCTGTTGCAGGCGAAGCAAACGTTCCCTTCTTCTCAATAAGCGGTTCGGACTTCGTTGAAATGTTTGTCGGTGTCGGCGCAAGCCGTGTAAGAGATCTGTTCGATCAGGCGAAAAAGCACACCCCGTCAATAATCTTCATAGATGAAATAGACGCCGTAGGCCGTCAGAGAGGTACAGGTCTTGGAGGCGGTCACGATGAGCGTGAGCAGACACTGAACCAGTTACTCGTTGAGATGGACGGTTTCACGGATAATCAGGGCGTAATAGTTATTGCGGCTACCAACAGACGTGATATTCTCGACCCTGCACTGCTCCGTCCCGGACGTTTCGACAGACAGATTACTGTAGGTTACCCCGACATCAAGGGCAGAGAGGCTATCCTGCGTGTTCATACAAAAAATAAAAAGCTCGCTCCCGATATAAGTCTTGCTACAATAGCAAAGGGTACGGCAGGATTTACAGGTGCAGACCTTGCAAACCTTGTAAACGAGGCGGCTCTGCTTGCGGCAAGAAACAACAGAAAGGCTATTACTCAGCCTGATATAGAGGAAGCTACCATCAAGGTGGTTGCAGGTCCCGAAAAGAAGTCGAAGGTTGTAAGCGAGGACGAAAAGCGCCTTACGGCATTCCACGAGGCAGGTCACGCTGTCTGCACATTCCACTGCAAGACGCAGGACCCCGTACACCAGGTTTCGATCATACCCAGAGGTATGGCAGGCGGCTACACAATGTCGCTTCCTGAGCATGACAGGAGCTTCAGAAGCAAGACGCAGATGGAAGAAGAGATTATTGTTCTTCTCGGCGGCCGTGTTGCCGAAAAGATTGTGCTTGACGAAATCTCGACAGGCGCAAGCAACGATATTGAACGTGCTACTGACCTTGCAAGAAGTATGATAACAAGATACGGCTTCTCCGAAAAGCTCGGTCCTATCGTATACGGACACGATAACTCGGAAGTGTTCCTCGGCAGAGATTATTCTCAGGGCAGAAACTACTCCGAAAACGTTGCGGCAGAAATTGACGGCGAGATCCGTGAGCTTATAGACACAAGCTATGAAAACGCAAAGCAGATACTGCTCAACCACAGAGATCAGCTCGACAAGGTTGCTCATTACCTTATGGAGCATGAGAAGATTGACGGCGATGATTTCATAAAGCTGATGAACGGCGAACCGCTTGACGATAATACAGCCGCTCCCGTCAGCGAAAACAGTGATACCGCTCCTGCCGATTGCGAGGATACCGCAGAGGTCACCGGCGATAACAACAACGAAACAAACGAATAACAGCATCTTTACATTCGCTCCCTTTTTCAAGGGAGCGATTTTTTTGCAGATACAAAAAAATCCGTACCGGCAGCTCACCGGTACGGATTTTATAAAACAGATTATATAATATCCTTTATGTCGATGTTCTCTCCTGTAAGACCGACATAAGCACCCTGCTTTGCCTCGTCACTGTCTGCGTGAGCCAGTAACCACTTGTTGCAAGCCCAGAGCGTCTTATCTTCATCATATACGGGAGTAATGTTGGGCTTTGCTCCGTTTGTTCCCTTAGGAAGCGCTATGACCACCTTGAAGCATCCGTCCTTAGTCGCATTGCAGGGAGCGTAATGCAGTGTTGTAGCATAAACCTCAACAACATCTCCTGCCTTAGCCTTGAAAGCCATAACCTTTGATGTATCAAGCTTGCCGTCAACAATATCATCCTCTTTAGCAACCAGCAGGACAAAATCGTATAAGCCTATGTTGAACTCGCTGTCACGGTGATACTCAAGACAGTTGAGCTTTGTGTTGTGACCGTTGCACCAGCCGAGCTGAACAGGCATACCGCCGTATGCGTTGTTCTGCAAAAGACCGAACAGCTTTGTATTTTCAAGTGCCGCCTCGCTCGGAACATATCCTACAGCGTCGGGTAACGGCGTGCTTTTGTCAAGTGCTGAAAGCAGGTCGCTTACGTCATAGCCGGTATGTACCTTGCCGTATGCGGCAAATTCCTTATCGTTTACCGAATATATCTTCATATCAGATTCTCCTTTTAACTTGCAGAATTCTTCTGCGTGTTAACGTTTTCACAAACAGTAAAGAAAACAGCCATAAGCTGAAAACTCATGGCTGTCCTTGATTTAAAATTATTCCTCAGCGGGAGCGCCAACAGGACATACACCTGCGCAAGCACCGCAGCTAACACATGTGTCAGCGTCGATAACGTACTTGCCGTCACCTTCAGAAATTGCCTCAACGGGGCACTGAGCAGCGCAAGCGCCGCAAGCGATGCAATCATCAGAAATTTTATAAGCCATCGGAATGATCCTCCTTGTGATTTTTTGTCATAGAGTTATATGACTTGCTTATATTGTAACACACTTTCAAAAAAAATCAAGACCTTTTGATAAATTTATATTGAAATATTACACTTTTTTCTGAAAATTTACGTCATTTTCAAGTTAGCGTAAAGCAACTGTAAAACCGCTCCCCGTCTTGCTTTGCAGTTTTAGTCGAGTAAAGCGAGCAACTTGTCCTTGCTGACAAAACCTACCGATTTGTCTATTTGTTTACCGTCTTTAAAAGATATTACGCAGGGTATAGAATCTATGCCGAAGCTGATAGCAAGCTCACGTTCATCGTCCGTATTTACCTTGCATATCTTGATTTCGGGATGCTCTTCTCCAAGCTCCTCAAGCACAGGGCCGAGCATTCTGCACGGACCGCACCACGATGCCCAGAAATCCACCAAAACCGGCTTATCAGACTGTAAAACCTCCTGCTTAAAGTTTTCCGATGTTACGTCTATATGGCTCATAATTGATACTTCCTTTCATTTTCTCGGTTTATTGCTTTCCAAAGAATATAGTGCGTAAATTTATCGCACTTATTCTGTATATGATTTTATCATATTTAAAGGGAAATGTCAAGATAATTCGTAACCGTTACTGATTTTATTTTTTCAAAAAGCCGTTGCAAAAGCCGTCCGGATATGTTATACTTTAAGAAATATGTAATATCACCATCGGTGCGGTTTTTCGCACTTGAATTCCCAAAGACAAGAAGGAAAGGAAACTGGAAAATGGCGGAATTTTCAACAAGCGAGCACGAGCTCGTACTCGTCATTGACTTCGGCGGTCAGTACAATCAGCTTATCGCACGCAGAGTCAGAGAACATAACATATACTGCGAGGTCATCTCATACAAGACACCTATTGAGCAGATAAAGGCAAAGAATCCTAAGGGCATCATCTTCACGGGCGGTCCGAGAAGCGTATATCTTGACAACTCCCCCAGAATGACAAAAGAAATATTCGAGCTTGGAGTACCGATATTCGGCATCTGCTACGGTGCGCAGTTTATGGTTTACGGTCTTGGCGGTACTATCGGCAAGGCAAACGAAAACGCCGCCGCAGAATTTGGCAGAACAGAGTGCGAATTTGATACAGACTGCGCCGTATTTGACGGTCTTAAGAAAAACTCGGTAGTATGGATGAGCCACAACGATTATATCGAGGTTCTCCCCGACGGCTTCAAGGCTGTAGGTCACAGCGACAAATGCCCCTATGCCGCAATCGAGAACGTTGAAAAGGGATTTTACGCTACACAGTTCCACCCCGAAGTAAACCACACCGAGCAGGGCTTTGATATGCTCGGAAACTTCCTTTATAAAGTATGTCACTGCAAGGGCGACTGGACAATGAAGAACTATGCGGAAGAAGCTATAAAGCAGATCCGTGAAAAAGTCGGTGACGGCAAGGTACTGCTTGCTCTTTCGGGCGGCGTTGACAGTTCGGTAGCCTGCGCACTGCTTTCAAAGGCAGTCGGCAACCAGCTCACCTGCGTGTTCGTCGATCACGGCTTTATGAGAAAGAACGAGGGCGACGAGGTCGAACAGGCATTTAAGGACTGGGACGTAAACTTCATCAGAGTAAATGCCGCAGACCGTTTTATCGGCAAGCTTGAAGGTGTATCCGACCCCGAAACAAAGAGAAAGACCATCGGCGAAGAATTCATCCGTGTATTTGAGGAAGAAGCAAAGAAGATAGGCAAGGTCGATTTTCTTGTACAGGGTACGATTTACCCCGATGTTATCGAAAGCGGTACAGGCGATGCCGCAGTTATAAAGTCGCACCACAACGTAGGCGGTCTGCCCGACTATGTTGACTTCAAGGAGATAATCGAGCCGCTCCGCCTTTTATTCAAGGACGAGGTAAGAAAGCTCGGTACTGAGCTTGGCTTATCGGATGTCCTCGTATGGCGTCAGCCGTTCCCCGGCCCCGGTCTTGCTATCAGAATCATCGGTGAAATTACCCGTGAAAAGCTGGCAACCCTTCAGGACGCAGACTACATCTTCCGTGAGGAGATCGCAAAAGCAGGCCTTGACCGCAGTATAAACCAGTACTTTGCGGTACTCACAAATATGCGCTCGGTAGGCGTTATGGGCGACGACAGAACTTATGACTACACCCTCGCATTAAGAGGCGTTACAACCAGTGACTTTATGACCGCCGACTTTGCAAGAATCCCTTATGACGTGCTTGAAAAGGCAAGCGTAAGAATTGTAAACGAGGTCAAGAATATCAACAGAATCTGTTACGATATTACGAGCAAGCCTCCGGCTACGATTGAGTGGGAATAATCGCCACACTCAAAAATTCCGCATAACAATGCGGCTTGACGGGCTTCAAACAGCTCTCCGATACCGTTTTGATACCGAAATCCGAAAATATGAAGTAGTTGCAAGTGGCTTATAGGTTGTAGCCAATTTGTAGCCAGCATAGAATTTACCCCCGAAAATCTGCACATACAGGTTTTCGGGGGAATTCGTTACTGCCTACCACTTTATCACCGCTTCACCGTTCTCGTCTTCTGTTTCAAAAACTCCTCCAGCTTCTGTGTGAGCTTCAGGGTCTCAATAAACTCCAACACCTTCTTGTACAATGCCTTCAGGCTCCCAAGCTCGTTTTTGGTTTTACGGAGTTCCTCACGGAGCGGGTAAATCTCCTGTACCTTCTGTTCAAGAGCGGCATTCCTTGCCGCAGCTTCCTCGTTTTCTTTTTTCAGCCTTGAAATCTCGGCGGTCAGCTCGCTTTCTCTGTTTTCGGCGGCAATCTGCTTCTTTGAGAGGTCGGTCAGCATACAATAATCCTCTTTGGAGAGCGTAACCTTGCCACCGAACATCGTCTTGCCGGTTTCTATCTCGTCTATGGATTTGAGCTTTGCTGCCTTTCGGGCGCTCGTTTCAAGCAGGGTCTGATTATCGGCAAGTGCAGCGGTAGTCTGCGAGAGAGCCGAGGATTTCTCCGCAAGCTCCTTGTCCAAATGCTCAACGGCAGCGTTCTTTTCTTGATACTGTTCGTCCAGCTCGTCAATAACGGCTTCGACCTGCGTTCGCAGCTCCTCACGGTGTTTCAAGAGCCTGTCTGCGCTTTCAGCTTGCTCGGATAGGACAGCGATTTCCTCTTTCTTCTCCTCAACCTGCTCCGATATCTTGGCATACTCCTTGTACTGCTCAACTGTCAGACTGCCACGGGACTTTTCGGGAGCGGCGATTTGTATTCCGTGCCTATTACATATCTCGGTCAGCACCTTGCACTCGGCTTCACGCCAACGGCTGATAGTGTCCTTGCCACTGCCGTAGCCCATTTCTTTCAGAGCCTGCGCTATACCGTTTTGGGTGTCAACACCCATTTTGTAATGCCCGACAGGAATATAGTCGATATGTAGGTGTGGCGTGGCTTCGTCAAGGTGCAGAACTGCATTGAACACATAGAAATTCGGGTTGCGTTCTTGAAAGCCTTGCATATACTCGGTCAGGCAAGCGGTGGCGATGTCAGCGTCGGGAGTGCCGACACCCGTATTCTTCATATCTCCAATCTGCACCACATCTTCATAGAAGCTCTTGCGCTTGTCGGCGGCGGTAACAACAGTTTGCGAGATTTTCCGCTTGAAAGTATGCTCGTAGTAGGTTGTGGTAATCTTCCTGTCGGGGCGCTTCTGCCTTGCGTTGTATCGCTCAACGGCAGCACCGAACAGGTGTTCATAGGCTTCTTCGATAGGCTGTTGAACGAAAACAATATTATCTTTCGTTCGGGTATCGTCCACATTTTTGGCATTGAATTTGCGGTTGTTGTGGGTAAGGCTACCTTTGCCTTGACAGTGGGAAATGCGTTTTTCGCTCATAAGAATAATCTCCTTTCGTTGCGGTATTTTTACTGTTGTGCCAACAGTAACGCCATAATACCCTTGACATTGATTTCCGCAAGCTACAATCAACATCAAGGGTAAGGCGCTCTCCGAGGGGCAAAGGGAGCGCCCTTTGCAAACCCCTTTCTCGCTCTCTGCTCGTCCTGCTTTCACACACCGACATCGGTGCTTTTTTCAAAACTGAAAAAGAAAAGTGTGGGACAATCGGCAAGGCGCTCGGATAGGGCAGCGCTGAAAAAGGATTGAATTTTCTGGTTGGTTATGGTATAATAATCTCATCGACATATCGGAATTTGATAGGATAAGGTCGATAATACATTCGATTTTGAGTTAAAAATAACGCAGCGTGATATATTGCTTGTCACGCCGCGTTATATGCTAATATAGCCTTTGAAAGGAGGCAGAAATATGTCATTATATACAACTGGAGAACTTGCAAAGAAGTGTGGCGTTTCAGTAAGAACCGTTCAATACTATGACGAAAGAGGAATTCTTGTTCCAACGGATTTGACAGAGGGAGGAAGAAGACTTTTCTCTGAAGATGATGTTGCTACATTGGAAACAATTTGTTTTTTAAGAGACCTGGATATCTCCATTAAAGATATTGCTGAAATATTGGAATCCGATGAGTCAAAAAGAGTAATTGAACTTTTGCTTGATGAACAAGAAAAAAACATTCAGGATGATGTTAAGAGAAGAACGGAACAATTAGAAAAAATAAAAAGTATAAGAAGTGCTTTATCTTCTTTCAAGGACGGAACGAAAAAAACAATTCATGACATATCACAGGTTATGGAAGAAAAAGAAAAACGAAAGAAAATGTACAAGAAAATGGCAATAATAGCAATTCCGTTAGAAACTGCAGAAATTGTGACTTTTGTTATTGGCATACTAAAAGGAATTTGGATACCATTTTTTGTATCTTTGGCAGTGCTTATTTGGAAGTAGAGCCAATTAAAAAACTGGTATTGAAGAGTCAGTTTGGATTGAACT